>JAAUXU010028646.1_pt1 | contig 35470 bp, 41 predicted proteins | sample 7278151 | NCBI WGS metagenome assembly JAAUXU01 (sample SAMN14350113, study PRJNA611818) | marine sediment metagenome | isolation source: surface marine sediment (1.8m) | place: French Polynesia: Moorea | collected 2018-08 | reverse complement strand
GGAGATTAGCGCGAACGCAGATCTCCCACTAACAAAAATTACGCACCCGAGTTACCCACATTTGGGGTAATCGCAGGGGTCAGCCCAACCGGAGTGCAATGGAAGAGCCTCGCCCTGGGGGAACCGCCTTGGTGATCACGGTTAACCCCTGTGCCAGGTAAGTATGCCGAGTGTAGCGTTGATCTCAGATTTTACACTAACGTATCGCATTTTCCATCCGAACAAATTAAGCGTCCGCTACTTTTCAGTAGGATGGTGGACACTTTTCTAGGTATTTGATCTAGGAAAGTATAATTGCCCTGCCGTCTCTAGAATGGATTGCAATTTGTACCTTTTCTGCCCTAGTTATAATAACATTTGCTGGTCTTGTTCTACTCATCGCATAGTGGCGCCATCTAACGGGGGATCTTCCAAGTGCCAATGCGGAACGTGCGAGGCCAGCTGGTGACAGAACCTCCTCGCTTGCATGAAAGCGGCAGTCATTGACTGATGCAGTGACGAAGAGCAACGCTATTTATAAACCACTATTCGCATGTGCACTCCGTACAGTGACAATAAAAAAAGTCCGCTTATGACCTGATAGAAGAAGGAGACGTGAGGGGACGCGGAGTTCAGGGAAAGGATGAAGAAGGGGAAGGAAGTGATGGTCAGATTTTACAGCGTGATCCAAAAAACAGAGTGCGATATGTTTTCACCAGCAAACTTATGTTTTTGGGAGGAAAACAGCCAAAGACGGGTTGAATTAAAGCTGGATACCGGAAAAAATTCTTCTGCATTGACAGATTCATACTCGAGCTGCCCCAACTCTCTCAATTTCATCAAAAAGAGAACCGTTCCACTTCTGTATTTCACTACTAAGGCGAGATTGTAGCAGAAATTGGGAAAAAAGCCATTCCATAAACTGAAAGAAAATAGGACGAAAATGGAGAGCAGAGGACAAGTTTATGCGAAAGGATGCAACAAAGAGCTTGGTCTATGACGAAGTCCTCGACGAAGTTCACCTTGGTCGTCGGGACAAGTTTTGTCTTTCTATTTTTTGTAACGCTGTCACGATGAGCTTGAAAAGTGATTTACCTAAAAATGTGGAGAAATGAGAAGGGATTCTCGTGAGACGCTGACTGAACCACACATTTTGAACTGTACAGTTGTTAAACTTGATAGGAGGAAGGCAGCAGATCCCCTGTATATGACAACGCACATTATTTTGAGCTGATACTGTAGTCTGTCTACAGGGACCTGATTTTGAGGCAAAGCACTTTTAAACTGGTGCACGAACGAGAGCAATAAAGGGGCAACTACCTAGTAAAGGTCAAGGAGGGCTAAAGGATTAAGGCTTCTTTTTTCTCACCCTGGACGTGGGCACCCAGTACACGACGAATACAGCATACAGCAACGCACACGAGTTCCCCTTGTGCAAGAACACAGCTAGATAAATAATTTATTTTCTGTAATACAACCTACAGACGACTAATAATAAAAGCGAGCACACCACTTGAACGGCCACACAAGATTCTCGTTCCTAAACTTTGGTAGCCTGATGAACACTCTCCATCATAGAAGCGAAGACCCCGGACGGTTTTTTCAACAACTCAGTGGGCGAGCCAAACTCCTTAACCTTCAACAGGAAGAGATTCGAGAGTAGCAAAAATGTACGTTCGGGAATACTGTACCATACTGTATAGTACGTACGTTACGTGTACATAGATACATGTGGGTGCGTTATTATGACGTTCTCTCCTCACCTTTCCCTTGGCCATGACGACGATTTTGTCGTAGTTGACGACTGTGTGCAACCTGTGGGCGACCGTCAAGACAGTACAACTGTCGAAGGCCTCGCGGATCGTCGACTGGATCAGGTAGTCCGTCTTCACGTCCACAGACGCAGTCGCCTCGTCAAGCAACAACACCTGCAAGAAAACCATTTGCAGAAAATTTTGTGCAGCCCAATTTCGGGTGCTGTGCACACACACGCACGCGCCAACCCATGCGCACACCTTGTTTCGTCTAAGTAGAGCCCTTGCTAAGCAGAGGAGTTGCTTTTCGCCCACGCTGAAGTTATCTCCTTCGGCGCTAACAGTGGCCATCAGCTGGCCGTCCACCGACGACAACTTCTCGCGGAGATGAGACTTGTCCAGGGCAGACCAGATGGCGTCGTCACTGTGTTCGTCAAATGGGTCGAGGTTATACCTAAGGGAAAATGAATCGTTGATGAAATGGTTGCTATCGCAGATTTTACGCTGTTGATAGCTTACCTAACGGTGCCTTGGAAAAGTGTTGGATCCTGTGGAATGACGGCGACGGCACCCCTAACGTCGTGGAGGCCCATCAAGGCGATATCTCTGCCATCGATGTGAATCGAACCATGTTTCAGTTCGCCCAATCTCATCAGAATGGAGATCAAGGACGTTTTTCCGGCGCCGGTGCGACCAACAATGCCAATCTAAGTGGGACAGACGAAAAGCATGATATCATATAGGTATCATGACGATACCTATAGGTCTTACGCCATCGACAGTAATTCGTGATTGCTACCTTTTCTCCTCCTTTGATGTCCAAGTTGACGTTGTCCAAGACGAGAGGCAAGTCTGGCCTGTAGCAAAAACAGACCTCCTTGAATGAGATTGCGCCCTCTTCAGGCCATGTGGTTGGTGGCTTGTGCTCCGGAACCTCTTCGGCCGCCTCTTCTTCAATGTCCTGACAAAGAGCAACGTGCCCATCAGCTACATGTCCAAGAAGCTTACGTTGGTCCGGTGTCACATTACATTTGCATACTCTGCCACCCTCTCGACCGAGTTGAACCTTGCGATCAGCTCGGCCTTCAGCCTCATGACGAAGGGTATGAAAATGCAAGTCTGAAATATGTTGGCAAGTGCGAGTCCAGCTGTAGCGGCGGAGACGGTGCTGTTGCCCTTGGTGCCAACCGCGAAGGCAGCAGTAAGGACAATAGTGAGCAGCCCCATCAAGTCCATGCGAAACACGAACCAGCGGTTGGCGTACAAGAAGAGCGCGTGAGCCGACAAATGAGTATTCAAGTCCTCATTGAATCTGCAAACAAAAAAGCCATGGCCATTCTCATCGTCAACGTCTCTAAATGCGCCGCGTCAGTGAATGTATGGTATCAACGACGCAAACGTACGTGTTTGAGGTCTATGAACACATAAAGCCGTACTTTCTCTGGAAAACATGCTGTCGCCGGTAAGCCCTTATTGTAGCAATGCCCGCTAGGGCTGACGAGAGATGGTGGAGCACAGGAGACTTGGTGACATTGTCCAGCTTCCTGGCCTCGACGACTCCACGATTCATCACAACATCAAGGGTGCAAAAGAAGGCAAAGATAACGAGAAATGGAGCCGTGAACCACGGATAGGCTGCGCACACAACCAGAATCTGAAACGACGAGAGCATACTGTACATTCGTCTGTCTTTACACAACCGCATACAGTACTAATAAGGGCATGTTCCGAAAGTGCTGGCAAGAGAGCAAGGACATGGACATGCTGTACCTGAGTGATACAGAAGAGGACGGCTTGAGAGACGAACTCGCAGTAGAACGGGAGCCGGACATCCACTGCAAGGGAAGAAAAGCGTTGATGTCATGAAATGATATCCTCAAGGTATGGGCACATATGACGTTGTAACTAAATGCAGTGTGTTCAAGGTGGTTATTGAGCTACCGGAATGAACAAGGCAATGCTCACTTTCGTCCATATCCTTGGAGAACCTGTTCAGAATCGTTCCGGCCGGAGTTGTGTCGAAAAAGGCGATCGGACTTCTCATGATCCGGTGAAGCATCTGGTCGTGCATGACCGATGACCCGAAGAGAAAGCGAAAAGCCAGTGAAAAGCTCTTAATTAGACCTAGCGCAATCATCACCAAGAGGGTGCTCACGTACACCCACTGGTACCAGGATAGGTTCGGGTTATCCGTCACGAAGCCCTTCAATTCCACCTCTGGGATTGTGCTCAAGTTGGTCACATTTTTGTTGAATTCGAGAAGAAAAGTCAAGTTATTCCTCCTCTCCAACTCTTGCCCGTCACCTGCGTCCAACCAGATTTGCAACCAGATGGAGGTGAAGACACGGGAGCACGCAAACGCCGTGACGGTCAAGTACAGCAGGATCATCACGACGTATCCACCGCATGCCTGAAAGTAGTCAAAAGAATACGCTGAAAAAAATTGTGGCTTTGCATATGCTGCGTCATAATTGGTTTAAGTAATGAAAAGGGTCAGTAGAGGCTTTTGAGGGGCAACCCTGACTTGAATTTCTTTTTCTTTCCGGGATGAGTACGATTTACATGGTAGCGAAGTACATGTCAACAATCAGGTCAAAGTCAGTACTGCAACCACCCACGTCGCCGACGGGCAAGTCAGACTCAGGTATGATCTTCAAGAGATCAGTATCAAATGTGACACCAAAAATCGCAACTATATTACCTTAGAAGATGGAAAATACTACAGCCGAGGAACCTACTGGAGGAGCTAACCCAACCTATCATTACTGACAGCATTTTTACAGCAATATGAGTATTTGTTGCACAGAAGTACCGTGCTTGGGGGGGCTGTGGCAACACTTCAGCATTGTGCATTACGTTAGTAGCATGATGTACGATCTGCTTTGAATGCATACGGTAAAAAGTACGTAGTAATCCAAGATCGCCTCAAAAACTGCACATCACTTTTGGTATGATCGAGTTTCAGTGTACATGTGTTCATGCAGTCTGGGTCCATAGTCTTTGGCTGCTTATTACTCTTCATGATATAACTGAAATCGAGTGTTATGAAAAATATCTTTTGAGATACATCTTATTGAGCGGAAAATGTAGCGCTGCATCTTTTAAAGAGACAAGTTCCAAAAGCGTCACTCGATGTCATTGCGAAGGTATTAGTGAACGAAGAGAGGTCACCTGAACGAACATGCATCTCATATGTTATAACTCTACAATATATATGCATCCATTTTGTACTGATGACGCAATTACCAGTCCCCTATATTGGTGGATTTTAGAGCAGTGCATGGGGAGCCCTGACCTGTGCGTCGCCATCAACTGGCAGTCCACAAGGCATGTGGAAAGTTTTTGCTGCTCGCTGTCAGACCTCACGAGGAATGGAAAAATAGTTCTTGGAGCAGGTAAGTTATTGGTACACTACATCAAGAACATCCACTACATCCACTTGCTGTATAACGCTGCAATATGCCAACACTGGCATCTATGAGCAGAAAACCTAAACTAATGTACAGGAGCTACATTTGTATACATGTTGTATACGCATGATTCGGGTAAGCCTTGTTCGTTTCAGGACCTCCCTACGACAAAGGAAATGAATGCGAAATGAGCAGTAAGAGCATCTGATGTTAATTCATTTAGGTGAGCTTGCTTTGTTTATTTTGTAGTACTACAGCTGATCAGGCCAGGTGAAGCCCGGTAATTTGGGGGAGACTTTAGCAGAGAACATGTTTTCCTCATATGCATACATCTCTTGAACCCAGCAGTACGCTTAAAGGCACGAAGAGTCATAGAAGTGCAAAGAGGGTCTTGATCGAGGTAAAGATAAGATTGACTACATTCAACACACCAATGGTAGGCAGTTTACAGTAGGTCTCTAGCCAGTCAGATGTGGCGTGCGCTGACTGGCTGAAAGCAGCAACAGCGGGGACAACAGCAGCAGCCCGCAGCTCAGGAGCAGCTCTTGTGAACTCACCGGCCGACGTAGCAGCAGAAGCTCCTCTTGTTTTCCTCCAACAGGAGGCACCACGTAAGCAAGTGAGAGAGCGACGAAAGCAAAGTGTTGTTGGTAGTGACTACCTCAACCATTGGACGAGAGGCGTGAACGAGGCGGCTTCCTTTCTTGGCCATTCATCGATTTGCTATCTTGAATAATACACTTCCGTTGCCATCAACCGTCCGTCAATAGAGAAAGCGAACAATGCAGTCGACCATGCCGAAAACCACCTCCATACTCATCGTCTTGGCCTCGGCCCTCCCTTCATTCGCCTCCGCCCTCAACTGCAAAGGCTGCACCCCTCTAGACATTCTCTCCTTCGACAAGCTCATCAACAACTTCCCATTTTCAATCATCAAGTTCGATGTGGCCTACCCGTACGGGGATAAGCACGAGGAGTTTGCCAAGGTGGCCGTTGATGGCGCGGAAGTGAGTGAGCTATTTGTGGGTGAGGTGGGCATTAAAGATTATGGTGACAAGGACAATGAGGAGCTGGGCAAACGATTCGACATCAAAAAGGACGAATACCCTGTAGTCATGATATTCATCAGACAGAAGGAAGGTGAACCTGAAGCACACCGATTTGCTGGGGAGTTCAACAGTGAGAGTCTGAAGAGCTTCTTACGGCAACACACGGGAGTGTATCTACCGCTACAGGGATGCCTCGAGCAGTTCGATAGATTTGCAGACAGGCTCCTGGAAGCAAAGGGCGACCAGCGTGCTCAGGTGGTGAAGGAAGCTGAACAGGCGGTCAAAGAGCTTAAGGATGAAAAGAAGAAGAAGCGGGCAGAGCTCTATGTGAAGATCATGAATAAGATCGTTGGTGATTATGAGTTCGTTACCAAGGAGTCTGAGCGTACGAAAAAGCTGTTGGAGGGAAAGCTCACTGAAGCCAAGAAAACTGAGCTACAAGAGAAGATCAATGTGCTCAGGTCCTTCACCAGGCAGCCGGAGAAAACCGATAAGGATGAGTTGTGATTCTTACCTTGAAGTACTTGAGCAAGACGGAGCAGCCGGCATTTTTTGGATTATTTTCGTTGCTTGACATCAAGACCTCTGTGACAGGATTGGCAGTGTTGTCGCCGGACACCACAGAGTCTTGCCGCAAGTTCTTTTCCGACGCTGCATCAGTGTCTTTTTCATCACCAGCTTTGTCCTCTTGTTTCATGTCGTTTTTCTGTGTTTGGTCGAATGATAGCATGTGCACATACTGGCCGTCAGGCAGCTGGAGCAACTTGGAGTGACTTCCCCTCTCCACGATCCGCCCGGCCTGCAGGAACACGACGCTGTCGCACTTCTCCAAGAACTGTCGAGAGAATGGAAACTGATGTACAGGACGCGCAAGTAGCTATTTTTGGAAAATGTTGTGCAGCTCCTTCGAGCATAAGAAGCAATATTGGTACCGATAGAAAACTTTTCGTGACAGAGGTCTACGACAGGATTATGAGCAAGATTAAGGAGTACCTGCTCATGAATGAAAGCAAAAACCAAAACCAAGTCAATGTTCACTGCCAGGCTACAAATTCAGGAGGATATAGGTACCATAAGGTAAGAGAAACATGATCAGTCTGAAGAAATCATTCCGCAGCACATTGGCATGGACTTTCTAAAGTACTTTACCTACGAATTCAATTTCAAAAAGTAATTTTAAAAAATTTATGCAATCCTTCAAGTTGGCGTCGCGCAACCTTCCAAAACAGACCAGTATTAAAGCGACTAGAGCAACAAGGGCAAAGAAAAGCTACGAGAGCTCTCAGAGACATCTCAGTTGGAGCTTTCAAAGCTGTCATAGCTCTTGCTCTGGTCGCTCTCGTGGCACTCGTATCTCTGTCTCACACTCCTCACTGTATGCTTCTGTTGCTGTCGCTGTCATCATAGCTCTCTGAGCTCTAGTAGTTCAGCTGCCGGTCGGTTTTGGAAGGCTGCGTGACAAGAAATGAGCGATTGTATGGACATTTAAAATTACTTTTTTACATTGATTTGTTAAGCAAAATACAAAAAAAGTTTATGCGAATGTTCTTCATGCTGAGTCTGTTTTCCATGACTTCCATGCCGGTCCTGGCTGTAAGCTTGGCAAAACAACCCAGATCAATCTCAACTCCAACTACTCTTTTTCAAAGCAGTTAGAATTGACTCATCAAGTAGATAGCTGATTACTGAACTTGTAGGAAGTCTCACCTACAAAATCTGACGTCTCCGCTTTCTGTTAGTTCAGTTTCAAATGAATTATACACATTTTATCAACGATACGGGCTGTTGACCTAGCCAGGGTCTATAGGAAGCTATTCTTGCGCGTCCTGGACAATCTATTCTGTACAATCTATGCGTTACAAATAATGTCTTCGTGTTAATAATTACAAGCACTGAGTGGTTTTTCAAATGCGTGCAATAGCCTTGTCAATACACTTGTGATATGGCAGTTTCAAGACTATTTCATCGATCACCCAAATATCCGTAGGGATTTCATGCACAACATGCAACAAAGTCACATTCAAACAGTAGGGTACAGCATAAAAGGATTCCACAGCAGGTCGCGATAGGACTGGTGCCTAACTCCTGCCAGATTTGAACCTGGGTTCTTACTGCACAGTTGCGTTATTAAAGCTGTGACTTTTCACGCCTAACATACCGTAGCCATCGGATAGAACGGTTACTATAATTTTTCCGATTGCCGGTGCGGTTTCTATTGGAGAGCGGTTACGATTTGGAAACGGTTATTATGTGGTAACATTATTACCATGCCCACGGTGAAATACTATTATAATAATCGTGATCATTATTGGAGAGTGGTTTCTATTCGTTGGACTACGTAACGACAGCAAGAGTTGCGTATCAAGCAGCCTAGGGTTCATCTTTCTGAGGTTCAGCACTTTTAGAGAATGAATCACGATATCTTGTACGTGATCGTCGCAGTGTGGCCAGATGGTCAGATAGTCATCTGGGCCATTGCAGGTGTGCAATTATTCTTTCCTCATCCTTTTTGTTTTTTTTACCTGCATCCCGTGGGAGACGAGCAACACGGTCTTCCCCGCTAGGGCTTCTACGATGTATTTCTGGAAGATGATGTTAGCCACCTTGGGGTCCACCGCCGACAAGGGATCATCCAGCAAGTAGACGTCCAGGTCCGAATACAGCGCACGTGCCAAGTTCACCCTCTGCTTCTGACCGCCACTTAGAGTCACTCCTCGCTCACCTACATGTTTGATACTTTGTTATAATAGATAATCTTCGCTGAAATAAATCAGGTAGACATTCCTATTTCCGTGTGATCGCCGTTGGGCAGGACCTCCAAGTCTCCTTTCAGGGCGCAAGCCGAGATGACTTCTTGGTAGCGCTCCTTGTTGTAGCTGGCACCGAACAAGATGTTTTCCCTCACAGTGGCATTGAAGATCCACGCTTGTTGCGACACTATAGCAATCCGCCCGTGTACTTTCATACTTCCTGTGCGTTGCTCCATCTGCAGAAGACGTGGAGCGAACATGTCAAGTTAGTACTACAATCTTTCTAAGTCTGCTCGGACACCTCTCCCATGATGGCAGCGATGAGCGACGACTTTCCCGCTCCCACCGCTCCGGCGATGCCCAACAGCTCTCCTCTCTTCACCTGGAGGTCGATGTCAAAGAGGCAAGGCGAATAATTCAGGCTTTCTTCCATCAGTCTGGCCTCAGAATCATCATTGTTTCGATTCTCTTTGTCCTCTGCACAAGGATGATACCATTTCAGAGAAAGTACACAGGCCTACCCACACAAAGCAAACACACACACTTAATACCTTGCTTCTGTTTGCCTCGATCAATGCTTTCCTTATTGATGTCAGCGGCAACCGGCCATCCCAAGTTAGCCCCCTTGATGTCGATGCAGATGCCGTCGTCTTCTTCGTTCTGTTGGCTTGGGTGCGAGTACTCCGGAAGCTGAAGGAATCTCTGTAGCCTGCCAAATGCTACCCTGCCCTCGGCCATTGCCTTTAAACCGTATGGAAGCGTGGCCACCGTGAACTGCAGGCTGGTGAAGACGGAGAACACGGTGAAACCATCGGCCGTTGTTAAGGGGAACCCACTTGCACTAAAAAAGCCTGAAATGATGCACAAGTCACATGGATGACTAGTTGTTAACTCACGTGAGAGCAAAGAAGGTGATGACTGCCCCTATGATGGAGATGGTGGGGGTGAGCGAGAGCGAGATGGATTGAATGAAGGCAGCTTTCCGAAGCTGCCTTTCTTCCTGGCGTCTAATTTGGCACACGCGCGACTCAAACGATTTCTCCCACCCGTACATTTTGATGAGTCTGATGGCATTGACGATCTCATTCATGGCTGTCACTCGCTGATCTGTCAGAGGGACTACCAGGGTCCGAAAATAAGTTGTGAGCGCAGCAATGCCACCCTAAATAGGAACACGACGTGTAGCAGACGTTACCAGCACACTATATTAACTGACCATAAGAGGATAGAAAAGAAGGATGACAAACATGCCAAGTAAGGACATCGGGCCTACGAGGAAGCAGGCGTAGACCGCAGAGAAGACAAAGACAATAGGAGTACCTGAAGTGAAGAATTCCTAACAGACTACACAACACGTGGGTACAGTATTCCCATCCAACGGTTCTCTGACCTTAAGATCAAGAAAGATACAAGACAAGTAATTTGTACAATAAAACGAGCCTCACTAAAAACGAGCCCTCCAGTTGCAATAGCTTCCATCACTCTCTCGGAGTCACCGGTGCAATACGTCACCAGCTGCCCCAAGGCGGTATCGGTCGGAGCAGCTAGTCGTAGTAACTTGGAGTAGCCGAGATATTGAGTTGCACCGAGCATTCGTATGCCTGCAATAAGGATGGTTAGTGCTTTTCTTCTCTGAAGAATTCATGGACAAAAAGTAGGTACATACCAGTGTGAAGTCCTACGGTGAAACAGAGGGTGAAAAAGATGTTCCTGAACAGTTGGACAGTGAAGAGAAGCAAGACGAGGCAGAATCCGTACTGGATATTGTCACTCCCTGAGGAGAGGTAGTCCAGCAAGTACTTCAGGACGAAACTCTAAAACAAAAACCATGCATCTTTTGCAGCGTTGGCGCCCATGAGTTATTTCATAAGTGATCTCACCGGCCCCAAAAATTGAAGAAACACAGACACTATTAGACAGCCGTAGGCGACAATGACCCTCGTCCTGGAGAAGATCCACAGGGCCCTGATCAAGGAGGGCTTCTTCTTCCTAAGTTCTTTCTCCCATATTCGCTGCAGCCGTTCTGCATTAACTTTCGCCTGGTCCCTTTCAGGGACACTGAACAGGTCCAGTCTGGAGAGCCCGGAGCGAAATGCTTTCACCATCGGACGTGTCATCCACGAGACGGTCAAGTAGCTGCAGAAACCGATTTGCTCCAGTGGCAGTTCACGGCCCTCCCTGGACGCGACAAAGACATGAAACGATTTTCGCCAAGGGACTCATCAATCGCTTTGTACATACTTTGGGGTCGGTCTGAAAGGGAGCATCGTCTTTAGCACCCTGCAGTACTTCTTGCGCTGGGACTGATGAGGCCTGCATCGTACCGATCCGTCTTGTCTGAGGAAAACTAGCATTAGTTGACTGTTCTGGTGAAAGAATTCCACCGCTCCCTTGACCATCACTTCTATGAACCTGGTAGTGTCCTTTTCATCCTACCTTAACCAGTTCTAAGAGGAGCAGATCGACCTGAGCTGAAAGTTCCTCAAGATTTCCTAATAGATGATTGCAACAAATTCATTTCTCAGTCGCCCTCTTCCAGAAGTTTGGCGTTGGACATATATCACCAGCCTCAGACTTCCTAGGATCCATTCAATTCTGCCTGTTCTAGGCACGTTGCGCAAAGACAAGCATAACCCATTCATGATCTTGCTCTCGGAAAAAGAATCACTACTGCAAAATCCTTCCTTTCTGGATTCCAAGTGCATGGTCTTGGCTTGGCTGAATATCTTAGCCAAATAATTGCTGGTTGTTTGGATCCCATGACTGGGGTGGATCTTGATATGCAGGTCATAGTGGGCAGGTGACTTCAAGAGGAATTGACGTAAGGAGGTTAGAGGCTCAGTCACCAGAGCGTCAAGTTCTTCCGTGATGATCAATCCGTAATCTTTACACCACGACTGCATCTCCAGCAATCTGAGAGAACCACTGGATTCCGACAAGTGAATGATTGAAGATATTGGGAAAACAGAAAATGAGCACAGAGTTCAACAGACAAGTGACTACGAGTTTGTAGCAAATGCTTAGAAGTACACTTTACTGTAGACTTTCCTATTAAACTTCAGAAAGTCCTGTGTGTATTGTTCACAGCTGAACTAATGGAACAATAATTTGGTTATATCCTTACTCAACGGATGGGAGCTTCTTTGCAGGGGAGTTGATGTGGTGATTCATCCTGGCAGTCTCCGGCCTCCCGTCACGCTCCAGCGTCTCGTACTGCCACTTTCTGTTCACTCTGCTCTCGGCGCCACACTTTTGAGACTTGCACTTGGGGCATGGAAAGTGACAGCAGGGCAGAATCCCTTCATGCAATCACACAGGTCGAGCTGGTTGCCGCCTCACCCATCACTGCCACCTTCAGGAGGCACTGCTAACAAAAGTCCTTGCTCGTTGTAGAGGCGACCGTCCGTAGGGCACGCCAAGTTCTTCTTCCTACGCTCTCGCTCAGAGGCAGTCGGATCGAAATTGTCCATGAACCTTCGAGTGCCCGCATCGGTCACACCGACGTCCTTGGACCTGCGCTAGCTGCGGGTTGAGGTGCTGCCGGAGTTCGGGTCGCTGCTGTTATTCTTACCCAGCTCCAAATTGTCCAAGTCCACCTCCACGCTGGAGACCGCGGCCTGAAGCCGGTTGGACACACGACGCGTCTGCTTGGCAAGATCGTTGACGTCGTTGGACATGGCCCAAAGCTACAGGACGACTACTTATTACTTACGTGGCTTTGCAGAGGTTAAAGTTGTGTTGGTTGCTGCAATCCAGCGTTGCCAAACCTGGTCCGAACCCAAGGTATGCTACCGTCCAAGGTGACTCAAAAGTGAATACAGCAAATTCTTTAACACTCGCTAAACTCAGAGCCCAAGTTGCTACACAAAGCACTGATTCTTATACAACTGTATAAGAATCACTGGAAAAAACTTGAAACACAGTCCAGTCCGCCGTGCAAAGCCAATACAGCTGATTCAAAGAAAGTTAGGGATCTCCGCTAATATTGTTGGAACTTTGGACACGATCGTCTGCTTTCTTTTGCCTCGACTCCGAGTCAGTTGTCATCGTTGAGTTAGTAGTAGCTTGCAAGGTTACCCTCTTCCCGGCCCGTCATCCGGCGTGCCAAGAGGCTGGTAGCAGCCGTCGCACGTCGGGCCCAGTTGCACGTGGGTTTGAGGACAAAACAAAGTTTCATCTATCGAGATGGTGACTGCAAAAGGGGTTGTTTTTTCATGAAGCAAAACTTCGTTCCATCTTGACTTTACTGAGAATATTTATTAAGGCGGAGTTAACCACTGAATGTCGAAGCTACCCTGTATAGTGCCTTTCGCCCTCTGTGCAACAGCTGCGTCCCTTCTGCTACGTCAAGCCATAGATACCTACTGCGGAATAGCTTTCTACGGTGAATGACGCTGCCTGCAAGACAGAAGCTGATATTTTACTCTTTCTGCCTCATGGCTTTCGTTCATCAGGCCCTTTCTGCCAGTCAGAAGAATGAAAGGCGGAAGCCAGGAAGAGTACGACATCAACTAGAAGCGTCAATTCGGCCAATCCCATAGCGCCACCCTTAAGCATGGCGCTCCAAGGGGAAGGATGACAACTAGACTTCTTAATACTGTAATTGCTGCAACTTCAGGGTACATACAAAATAGCCTTAGCTCAAATTTTATTTTTTTTTTAAAAAAAGGAAGGCACTTCATCAATTCTCTAAGAACTGCAGGCATGTTGTTGTGCCCTCTCAAAGTTGGCATGGTAGCTCTGCTGAGGAAAATTGCTTATATTATTTTATTGATTTTTTTAATTTGGTTACCAGACAGGGAGCAGCTGGCTGTGACATGCTAGCTATGTGCCAAAAGTAACAAAAGCATTTTTGCGGTGGAAAAGGAATGTTTTACTCAGGACAATCTCAAATATTGCGTGCGCTTTATTGCATTTTTTATGTTAGGCTGCAGTCACACGTGAGCTTCTTTATCGATGACGATCCAAACACTTATGGGTAAAGTATTTTTACCTCTAGCCCACAAAACCTCCTAGGTAAAACAGAAGTAGACACCTCCTCTGATGTATACGTACTGAAACTCTCTCTCTCTTGTTCATTCTTTCCGCTGGGGGCGCGCCTGTCAAGGTAGCACGGTGGGACTGCATGGATGGACGCTTCTATCTTGATAGATATTCTATGGTAAGGGGTCATCATGTACGTACAGGAATGGAATGCAATAGACTTTATTTGCTCTACAGCGCCCTCCTGTGATACTCTGGAGAAGCTGTGCCGTAGTCCTGGATCATGAAAAGGGTGGCTGCGTTTTTCTTTATGTAATGCAGAATGTCGTGTATGTAGTAGAGCAAGAGCTGCACGCTCTTTTCGTCTAGCTGTGTGTAAGCTAACATGCTGCCAAGCTTTACGAACAGCCTCAGTAAATGAACAGGGCCATAGATCTTGCTCATCGGAGTGTCTGGGTGTTCCTGAAATGAGGGACGTTGGTTATAAGTACGTTTCAAGTAAGGGTTTTTTTTTGCTCCATGACGCTCCAAGAACGACTGAATCCCACCTTGAGAATGTCCGCATATTGCTCTCTCTCGAACTTGTACAGCAGTTGCGAGCCCAGCATCACGTTGAAGTACTCGTAGAGCCCGTTGGTTACCTCCAAAACAGCCTGTTCGCGATTGTTCTTGTTCTCTCGGCTGCTTTTGGAGCCAGTCTTGTACTTTATGTAGTCCTTAATAAAACGCAGGGTTATACGTAAGAAAGTCTGTTTCTAGACGTCCATAGTTGTTACCTGAATGACTTGATCGGCTGTAATTCTTGCGGGTAGGACGACGAGTTTCCTCTGCCTAGTGAGGTAATCCCAGTCGTCGACGAGATACGGCTTGAGCTCATCTGGTACGTTGATGCGGATCTCCACCTTGGTGAAAAACTGTTCCTCAGTCTCTACGGTGTTGTCGGCCGGAGGCTCCGCTGGAGGGGGCGCGTTTGCCGCTTCGCTCTTATCCTCTTTAGAGGAGACCTGAGATCGCAGTTGTCAGGGATTTCGGTCTTGCTAGTGCTCGAGCATTACAAACTGTTATGTCACTGAGGCGCATAGGGATAGAACACAAACCTGGATGCGTTTGGCGTTCTTCTTGGCCGTTGTCGAGGTCGGCGTGGCCGACTTTCTGCTGCTGGAGCGAGACTTTTCCGGCGGCGGTGGCTGCTGTTGGCGGACACCGGAAGCAGGATTTTCCTCGACTTTCGCACCATCGCTTGATGCGCCTTCCTCAGGCTATGTATAAAAGCTCAAATGACGCCAAATAAGAGTTGAACAACTTTTTGAACTACCTTCTTCTCCTTGGTCTCTTCCTTCTTCTTCTCCTCAGCCGCCGCCTCTGCCTTCCTCTTGTTTGCCGCAACCTTTTTTGCCCTCACGTTTGCTTCGTGCGACCGACAAAGCTCGCGCTTGCGCTCCAGATTGCTCTCCGTAAACTTGAGGATGCGAGTCTCCAGCACCTGGAGAAAGTCGGCGCGTTAAGATATCGCCCCAAACTTGGTACACTCACGATCTTTACCCATTCGTCCCAGTTCTTGTTCCAGCCGTGATAATGGATGAAGTACTTGACTATTTTGGACCCTCCTCTGGTAGTGGAACTGGCTCCATCTTTCACTTCGACCACCTTGACCTTCTGGATCTTGGCCTCGTAGATGAGAGGACCGTGGAAACACAATACCTGTCGAAGAGAAAGATTCCACTGTTGTCGTCTCCAAGCTCTTCACCTACGTTCTCACCTTTTCTCCATCCGAGAATCTTGCCTGTGGCGGCGGCGGCGGGGGAGAAACTGTCGCAGCCACCGCGGAGGCCGAAGACGCTACTACCGCCGACGAAGAAGCTGACGAAATTGTTGTGGCCGACGTTGAAGCCGCGGTCGTTGTGGGGGCCGAGACTGCCGTAGGCTGCTTGATCTCCTCGGACATTGTTTCCGAAAGCCTAATTGTTTTGTTGTTTCTTTATATAAGGGGCTTTGTTTACGATCTTCTCCTCCGGCTTGATCAGCTCAGCCGGCTTGGCCGGGTCGGCCTGAAGGCTCAACGGAGCAAACACAGAGCAGCTGAGGGCTGAGGCTGAAGAAAGGAAGAAGTTCAGCTAAGACTCGGTCTAAGTCGGGTCCGTCAAGCTTAATCATGTCCGAGTGCAAGGGGACCGACAGCCAAGAACGTTTTGCGTCCTTATCCGAACAGCCATGATCGCCAGGATTGCCTCGTGGCTGTTCCTCTTCCTTCTTGCCCTCAATGTCTTTCACACTCTCTTGAGGCAGAAGAACTTGTATGCTGAAAGGGAACGCCAAGAAGACGAGGATGGGCTTTCTTCCTGGCTGTCGGGATACGGACTGTCCAACCACGAGAGCTTGTTCCGAGCGCTTGGGTTCACCAGCCTTCGCCACGTCGGTGCCTCCTCGCGGGGACTTCCTGACCTGGGCGACGAAGACGAGCAAAGGATTCTCACCGAGGCCGCCGAGACCCTCGCTCGAAGACTGGCGCTGCGCCACTGGCTGATTCAGAACGGCTGGACGAAGTTGTCGGAGCCATTAGAGGTAAAGGGGGTGACGACTCTCCAGGACCTCAAGGCACTTTCCGTCGAAGACGGAAATGGCTTACCGGTGGAGTTGCTCAACGACTTAAGGGATGCGAAGAATTACTTGCCCGAAGAGATAGCGCCGCTGGAGATGCTTCTGAGAAACCAGTTAGAAGATCAAGACCGTGATGAACTCTCCGCCCACCCTTTCTCGGAAAAAAAAGTCTCGGGCATCTGGACGCGCCCGTTCACCGTCTTCGTGGCGGTTATATTTTGTATTACCATTGCCTGGGAAATGGGCCTAACCCCGACGGACGTCATCTGGGGCGTGCCATTGCACAAGAGCTTCACTCGCTTGGACTGGCCTGATGATGCGGTAGCCAGCAACACCAAGACATTAAACATCAGCTTCTACGACGTCAAGGGAAAAACGCTAGACGTCGGCGACGTATTGGATAACTTTCAGGCTGATGCATGGCACGAGCATCATAGGGTGCATTCATACGTGACATACGGGACGTCACCCAATGCAATCCAACTAGTTTTCACGTCAAAGCTCTCTGGGAGGTATTACCTAGCCTTAAGGTGCGGCCAACACATGGTCCGGGGCTTTCCAGTGCACACGACGATAGAAGCAGGACCACCAGATGCTGGAGCCACCTCATTGGTGGGTGCCCGCTCTTCTACTCTAGTCCTGACCTCAGGTATCCATGACACGATCCAGATAGACGCCAAGGACAAATTCGGCAATACGGTGCCAAAAAGGAAGTTGCCGTCATTAGCGGAGAGGTTCGGCATGAAGCTTTTGGAGAAACTCGGAAGCAGCGAAGACCCGTCAGCGTTGGACGAGTCCGTCGCGAACTTTCTGATTTATCACACGCCCTTCACGGATACACTATGCGCCTCAATTGCTTTCCGCGAAGATCGAACTGGATGGTATCGCGCCACTGTCACACTGGATGGGATATCCATCAGCGGCACGCAACTCACCCTCATCGTGCTTTCCAGAAGTGAGCGGGCAGAGGTTGACCAATACGTTCAAGATCACAATAGTTTGCCCTCATTTGAGGCAGAGCTGATGGCGGAGAATGGAGCGTCACTGCTTAAACCCAAGACTGTCTACTGTCAGCTCACGCCCAAGCAACTCACCATCAAGGATTATCTTTTTAGATTTTTCCCAAGAAAGCTCTACACCTTTAGGATGATCCCATCCACCAAACTGACTCTTTGCCGGTATCATGTTCATGAGAACGCCGCTTACACCCAGTATCCTATAATTCGGGTGGATGACGGATACCAGGGAAAACCAGAACTGTTGACCAAGAGCGGTAACATCCTTGCCGCCGCCTACTACCTCATGCTGCTCAAAAAGATGGGCGGGTCAGAGTCGTTCGGTGACAAACAAACCTTCTTTAACTCCCGATTACTGAAATATCATCATACAAAGGGTCACAAGCATTCGCGTCTGCGCTTCAAGATCGATAGAGCCAACATCGTTGCCGACAGCTACAAAGCTACACGCTGGTACAGTGAGTCCGACTGGTGCAGACTCTTTGAAGTGGAGTTCGCGGGCGAGTTGGGGATTGACCATGGTGGAGTGCGCAGGGAGTGGTTCGAGGTCCTCTGCAAAAATTTGTTTCACCCGAGCACAGGCCTCTTTATAGCGGTAGAGGAGGGCTCCGAAGCGGTCTACCCTAATCCTAATCTTGGTCAAGTAAGTTGACAACAAATGTCCTGAACGATTCCAAAGGATTGTGCTTTTTATGCTCACTGTCTTCCCTATTACAGGATATCAAACCAAAGATGTACAAGTTCGCCGGGAGGATCGTCGGCAAGTGTCTTTATGAGTCAGCCTATGGCGTGACGTACCGCCAGCACTTGCCCGTTCGCCTTGCCAAATCCTTCCTAGTTCAGTTAGTGGGTCTCCGGGTACACTTTCGCCACTTCGCCGACGACGCACCGGAACTTTACTCCTCAAAGATAGCCTTCATCGCCGACCGTAGCGTGGAAGGTCTGGACCTCACTTTTTCCGAGGAAGAATTTGCTGCCGACGGTAGCTTGTTACGCGTGGTCGAACTAAAACCCGGTGGCGCCAAGGTCGCAGTTACTGATGACAACAAGCTGGAGTATTTGGATCTGTTGGCTCAACACAGATTGTGTGCGCGCATTCGCGATCAGACTGACCAATTTTTGGCCGGACTCCATCAATTCGTGCCAGACTCCTTGCTGTCTCTGTTCGACGAGTCGGAGTTGGAACTCCTCCTGTGCGGCGTTCGTGAGTACAGTTTGGACGATCTGAGGGCCAATCATACTACATCTGTAGAAGCCTCTGTCGTCAAGACGCAAAGAACCATAGAATGGTTTTGGCTCTCATTGGCAAGTTTCACCCCGGAGCAGTTCGCGCGACTGCTTCAGTTTGCTACAGGAAGTTCTCAGCTACCACCTGGAGGCTTCTCTGAACTCAAGCCCCATTTCCAGATTGTGATGTCGGCCAAGAAGAACCAACTCCCCACGGCACACACGTGCTCCAACATCATTCGTCTGCCCGAGTATGACTCCTTCAAGGATTTCGAAAAGGCGCTGCTCATTGCCATTAACGAAGGCAGTGAGGGTTTCGGCTTTGCATGATTTGTCAGAAACTTTATGTTCACTTCTTTGCTTTCTTTATACGCTTGTGATGAACAGTGCAATCAAATTAGTGTATAGGTTTAAAAAATAGACATAGTCTGCGCTGTGCCGTACCAATATCTTAGTCTTGTGTAATCATGATGTTCCCTGTTTTCTGTTGCAGGACGCTACAGACGTTCCGCAACACCACTGAGGACCATGGCCGAGGAAGATGAAGTAGTCCTGTACTCTAATGAGGACTCTCATTACAGTCGCAAGGTGCTGATAGGACTCTACGAGAAGCGAGTGAAGTTCAGAACTCACCATCTGAATCTTAAGGAGGGTGACCAGCTAGAGCGGTGGTTTCTAGAGATCAATCCCAAGGGACAAGTGCCGGTGTTGAAACACGGTGATCGTGTCATTACCGATTCGACCGAGATTCTGGAATATGTGGACAAGACATTTGGAGCTAAATTCTTGCTCTTTCCCATGGAGAATGGTACTCGCATGAGAGAGTTGCTCTCCCTCATTGATTCGGTCAACGTCTTCACGCTTACCTACGGAGTTGTCTGCTTCCATGCACTCGGCCTGACGGAAAAGCTCAGGCATCCCTACAGTACCCCCGGATTTCAGGAGCTGATGAGACAACTGATCCTTACAAGGCCACTCTACCTACAAATGGTAGCTGAAAAGAATGCCGACATCCCCGCGGGAAAGGTGCTAGAAGAAAAGGCACGCAGTTTGAAGCCAGTCTTGGAGATGTTTCAAGACAGGGCGAAGTTTCTCTTATTCTTGGCTTCGGTGGAGAAAGTTCTCGATGAACTAGAGGGTGAACTTGGCAAAGACGATCGCGTCGGACCCTGGCTATGCGGTCCAAAGTTCTCTGCTGTGGATATCGCTCTCACATCCCTACTTGTCCGACTCTACCAACTGGGTCTGGATGAAGAATACTGGCGTGGAGCACGCAGACCACACTTGGCAATCTACCAGGAGTTGGCCTTCCGGCGACCCAGCGTCCAGAAGGTCACATTCCTGAAGGCCAACGAGGACAAATTTGTCCTGGTCAAGAATTTAATGGGCTCTTCTCAAAGTGCCGCGGCCAGAGAAGAGGAAGGGGCTCAAGCCTTGGACGCCGCTAAGGTCGGCCTTGGCGCGCTGCTGGTTTTGGGAGGCGTATATGCTGCAAGGAAGCTGTGGAAAAAGTGATCAATTGTATGTAGATTATTTTTGCAAAACTATGTACGTAATAAGGCAGGGTGAGAGCAAGTGTCTTAGCAGCCTCCTTTGCTCACTGATTTATGTTTGGTGGAGAGAGCTCTGATAAGCTACTGAATGGATAATCAAACAGAGTTTTGCAAAAATAGTCTAGCAGCGACCTTATTACTTAATACGCAATAGAACTGTCTGTACGAGTACAGTGAAACCAAGGTAAGCATAATCCGGACTCTCGCAACTTTGGGTTACAAGCAGAATTTTTCTTTAAACTTTAAAAAAGGGCTCTTTTTACATGGGTTTTATGCTTTGGAAGAGTAAATGCAAGACAAGTTCACTCTGGTGAAGAATAATTTTGGCCACAGTAAGATGGATCAATTTTCCGGCGTAACGAATTTTGCAGCCGGAAAGTTGAAAAATCAAACGAAAGAAAGAAGTGCCAATGAAGTGACTTTTCTGCTTGCCATTACATTTTTTTGAGGGGGGAGCAGAAATTTATCAATTTATCGCAGCAATCTTGCAGTTACAAATTAGTACTTATGTCTATGAAGTGGTACGTAATGCCCTAAAGGTCTGCGCAGCAACCAATCGGGGGTAAGATCTCGGGATGTCGTTGCTTTTGTCAAGTAAGTGAGCTACGACGCTTATCCAAATTTTACTGTACTATCTGTGCTTTATATCTTTCTGCTATAAGTCCAATTTTTTTGAGCGGTATGTAACTTTTGTTTCTGTATCAAAATTGATCAGCGCGTACAGATTCGTACGAAGTCAAGAATCATTATAATAAAAGCTATTAACGTGACGTTTCTCGTTTGCTGACAGTTTTTTTACACTGAGGGCCGGCGGACAAGAAGCACTTGACACAAATCGGGCATAGTGCAAATGTCTGTCTGGGCGAGTAATAACCTATGCTCGAGTTTGGATTTACAAGCTCGGATTCATTGGGATCATGATCCTCCCGGCCCTCGGGTTGACCTGGGGGCCGGGTGTCGGGTTGGGTTGGTCAGGGTCAGGTGCCCGATGAATAACTCTTTGTCAACCCTGCTTTGTACCGCAAAAGTGTAAACAATAACAAAGACTGCGCACTCGTGCTCGCTCGTCGTGGAAGTTGGAAAAATTGAGAAGCGCGGCGGCAACCACGATCGAGCTGTCAGTCATGACAGCGATCATGACGACGTTGACGAGCTTCTGCCTCAAAGGATTCCACAGACATGTCCTTTTGGGGAGTACGAAGCGCTTTTACTCCTCGTCGCCTCAGTGGAGCGAACGAACGCACACGTGCGGCGAGTTACGGCGGGTGCACGCAGACCAGAGGGTCTCGCTCTCTGGCTGGGTCCAGTTCGTGCGCATGAACAAGTTCTTGCTGCTTAGAGACTTTGATGGCCTCACCCAGATTTTCTGCTCTTCGCCCCTAGATAAACAGCTCCGCTGTCTTACTCTGGAGTCTGTGATCAAAGTGGAGGGCACAGTGAGAATGCGGCCGCCGGGCCAAGAGAACGCAAGCATGGCCACCGGAGAGGTGGAGGTAGAGGCGGAAACCCTTACCGTCTTGTCTCCGGCCTCAAAGGACATCCCCTTCCTCACCAGGGACTACGCCAAGGCCAAGGAGGAGACCCAGTTGCGGTACCGCTACTTGTCATTCAGGTATCCTGAGATGCAGCAGTGCCTCAGGATAAGGTCGGCGTTCATGGACAAAGTCAGACGATTTCTCATCGACTCCGGATTTGTGGACGTGGACACTCCAACTCTGTTTCGGCGGACTCCCGGGGGTGCGAAGGAGTTTATTGTACCGTCCAGAACCCCGGGGAAATTTTACTCGCTAGTGCAAAGTCCGCAGCAACTGAAGCAGTTGCTCATGGTGGGAGGACTGGATAAGTACTTCCAGATCGCTCGGTGCTACCGGGATGAAGGAGCAAGGCAAGACAGACAACCTGAATTTGTGCAAGTGGACCTTGAGCTCTCCTTTGTGAACAGGCCGATGGTGAAGGACCTGGTGGAGGAGATGCTGGCAAGTGCCTGGCCACAGCACTTAGGGAGATTGACAATTCCTTTTCAAAGCATCACTTATGAGACTGCAGCGAGAAAATACGGAAGTGATAAGCCAGATCTTAGGTTCAAAAATGAGATAGTGAACCTCACGTCCACTCTAAAGCAAGCTTTTAGCAGAGAGTTCCTCGACAAGTTCCTGTCCAGAGTGACTGATAGTGCCAAAGCCATTGTGTTCACCGTCGAAGAAGGGAAATCTGTGAGCACCGAGCAGCTAAGGCAGCTCTCAAATCAGATTGTTGACGACCTAAGGACAAGTAATCCCGAAGTTGACTTCATGCTGTCTCACTTTGTCACCGATGACCAAGGACAAGTGAAGAGCAGTCTTTTAAGAAAGTGCCCGGACTCTCTCGTCAGTGCTGTATGTTCACAGATGCAAGTGTCGAAGCCAAGGCAAGTAGGAGTCATTGCTTGCGGCAACGACGAAGCAGTGACTACGGCACTCGGTCGAGTTCGATCGAAGTTGGCCAGCATCTCCATGAACTTGGATCCGACCGAATTTTGCTTCCTGTGGGTGGAAGACTTCCCCCTGTTCTCTAGAAACAGTAGTGGCGACCTCGAATCTTCTCACCACCCATTCACTAGGCCACAGGCCGGTCAGGACAACCTCTTGCTTACAGACCCCTTGCAAGTTAAGGGCGAGCACTACGACCTAGTCCTGAATGGCTACGAGGTCGGCGGTGGCTCCATCCGCATTCACGAGGCCTCCCTCCAGAGACAAATCCTTGAAGACTTGCTCAGAATCGATGTTTCTGAGCTTAGCCACTTCTTGAAAGCACTTGAATACGGCTGCCCCCCTCATGGAGGCATCGCCCTCGGTGTCGATAGACTGCTCGCCGTCATGTGCAATGCCAATAGTGTGAGAGACGTTATTGCCTTTCCCAAAACCTCCGCGGGCAGGGACGTTATGTCCGATGCACCTTGCCTGTTGACTCAGGAAGAGACTGATTATTATCACGTAAAGCCAATCCTCCCTGATAGTGACGAGTGATAACATCAGTGATGGCATCAACCTTCTTGTCTTTAATTTTCTAGATAGCGAAGCTAATGCGAGACCTCATCTCACGTATTTGCAGTTATCACAGTTACATCATGGATCTCATCAACAACTGCGACGAAATTGATCGTGACATGATTGCCGACGGCGACGAGAACAGCGAGTTTCCCGAACCATTTACGTTGGCCGAATCTCGCGCAGCCGGATTGGAGCAAACCTACGTCCTCCAGTTGGGTCTCAGCTGCGACAGAAAAACTTTGGCGGCCGCTTTGTCTGACCAGAAGCTGGCATTTTACGATGCGGACACTCTGAGGGTCACGCACTCTCTGGAAGGTAGTCATGATAATACAATCAATGGACTCCGGTGGAGTTCGTTGGATCCAGCCGTCCTGTACACGTGCTCGTCCGACTCCAGTTTGAAGATGTGGGACGTGAGGGCCAATCAGAAAGCTAATGAGGTGAGAAACTGAATCGTTAAGCTAATTAACCCCCTCATTTCAGGTACTTTCTGTGCTAGTGCCGCTAAGATAATGTACATTATAAAAAGTTTTTTTTGTATTGAATGGCTTTAAACTAGGGCTTTATTGGTGATTTTTTAAAGAAGTCCTATTATGAATGTTTCTGAAACCAGAGTCAGGCCATTCAAGGCAACGTCGGTTACTTCCACGTATTAGTCTCAATACCATTTCATACTTAATGAAGGTTAAACTGACAGAACTTACTGTAGAGCACAGAACATGACTTTTGTGAAAAAAGTATTTAATTCTGACCTGCTGGGTCTTCTTAAATGTCTTTCCAAAATTGAACGAGACAAGATCTGAGGTAGTGATCAACGAAAGTGAAAACTCCACCGGATCAATGTTCAAAACAATTGCATAAATGTCGTTATGCCTCCCTCAGGACGTGGCAGAAACTCGGTCCGTTAGCGGGCGATACTTGAAAGCCTCTCTGAAGCATCCTGCACTCATGTTGTTGCAATCTGGGCGCCGCCTCCGTCACGTTTTTGGTAGTGGCGGCGGGTGACCACAGGCGCTCTGCCACGGCGCTAGCCCGGGGCCAGAGGAGAGGGATTAGGTTTAAGGAGTTGATGTACTCGCTCCACATGGACCCCTGGAAAAAGCAACGACACTGTGATCATGTCCTAATTGTGACATGCGTACTTCTACCTCTCCTCCAATGACCAACTTTTTCTCATCCTCTTTTTCCGGATCGTAATCAGTTGGGTCCTGCGAATAGTAATCTACCCAGTTGGAGCCGTATGAGATCTTGTTCAACTGATAAGGTCCGGAAACAACGGCTCTATAACCTAGATTTGTCACCTTCGCCAGAGACTTTTTCCACTCGTATTCCTTCCAGATCTCAACCACACTCGTATTCTTATTCAAGCTAATTGGGTTCGAGATGATTTTCTCCCACCAGATGGTTTGAGTCTGGTTATGGTTCGTCCTTGAAGCCACTTTGTCGATGATTTCGATTAGCTTTTGAAAGTAGTAATATGACATTTTTCGAGCATCACTACTATGATGTTCCATGGCATGCTTCATGACGGTTGGATTGCTCTCCCAGCAAGTAAGGTCGACCTCTTCGCCGCCCAAGTGGAGGAAGTTGTCAGGGAACACCTGGATGATCTCGGTGAAGAATTCTTCAAGAAAGCTGTAGGATTTGTCAGAGGTCGGATCAATGGGACCGAAGAGACCATTCGGCTGGTCATCAGTGAAGCAAGGCGGCAACAGTCCTGGTTGACCCAGACCCCAGGATTGTGTGTGGTCGGGCGTTGCAAATTCCGGGACCACTCGGATTCCTCGTAACCGCGCATATTCGACTACCTCTTTGATGTCTTCCTGGGTATACACATGCGTCTTTGGATCATAGGCGCCCTTGTTTGACAGCTCAGGGAAGGTCTTGCTCACGTACGGGAACGAGGTATCATCAGTGAGGTGCCAGTGAAACACGTTCATCTTATTTATCTCCATGAGATCCAGGTTTTCTTTTATGACTCGTGTAGATAAGAAGTGTCTTGACGAATCGAGCATGATTCCTCTCCAAGGAAACCTGGGACTGTCTTTCACTTGAACCGCTGGGAATTCGTAAAGACATCCCCGATCACGATTGATGTAGGCAAGCTGACTCGCTGTTTCCAAGCCTCTCAGGATGCCCCAGACGGTACTTGCAGAAATCTTGCCGTGACCAGTGAGCTCTGTTTCCCCCGGACCCACTATGATCTCGTAGCTTTCGTCCATGTACAGCTGAGGGTACAGCTGGGAACAATCGGGCGGAGCAAGCTTGTTGTCCCCAGTCCCGTTGATGATGAGGCTGAACTTGGTGAGCACCCCTCCGAAGTTGGTGTCCTCCTTCACACGATCACGTTGATCGTTTTTGACTCCTCCCTCATCGAGAAGAGGAAAGAAGCGGTTCTTGTATCGCTCTACTGCTTCATTGAGAATGTCGCAACCGCTCAAGGAGTGGTCGAGGCCCAATGCAAAGTGGTCGGGATCCAATAAGAAAAAGTGGTTACCTTGGTGGATCATTTCTGCGGGCTGGGGCCAGACCGAGTCTTTGGCAGTTTCGACCCAGGGTCCGAAGAGACCAAATTTATTTATTACATCGGTCTTGAAGTCTTCTTTTCCGTATGCATCGCTGATCGTCCAGCTGAAGAGGAGACAAATTATATATAATACTGCTTGCGGATGCCTCATTGCACAACGCACCCGGCTGGAAGGCTGCCTAAAAGTGTGCTAATGTTATTCAGGCTACCAATGAAGTTGAATCTCAATACCTTTCGCACACTTGCCTATTGTGTGAGTCAAAAAAACCGTGACGTTGAACGAAACGGAGCACCTGCAAAAATCCCCGCTATACGTGCGTGCATGCACGAGATGAAGCATTGTTTCCGCAGTTGCACGCATCCTGGACTTCATCAAATACAGTGTGAGTCATGAAAATAGTTCGGTGCGGGCGAGAGGAACGATATGGGTAGGGTACAAGAGTCAGAGGCCAAATATTTCTTTATTCAACAGTGTGTCGATTTTTAAGTCCTTCCTTGTACGAAGAACCAACCCCGAAATCGAAATCGACGCGGTTTTTTTTTGACCAGAAATTGGAGTCGTCAAAAACGTATTTGAGATCAGCGAGAAGAACCAGATTTGAGGGCCGCAATCATCGATTCGTGACGGTTTCTAATGTAGATAATATAAGATATAAATATAAGGCCAGGTCAAATTTTTTAATCTCTTGTGGCGTCCTAGCTTTGTTGCCAGAATCCACTTGAAGACCTTCTAGTCAAATGGAATGTAAAAAAATGACCTTTTGGGTCCCCTATCTGCTTTCAAAGTATTTTGGACACAGTGCATGAGGTTGTTAGGTCAACATCACAAATTTGTTGTGGACCTGCTTAGTTACTTTCTAGATGCCAAAATGAAGCACTCTAGTCAAATGAAACTAAAAACAAAGTGCTTACAGCTTTGCGTAGGGCTGTCAAAATGTGAGCACCTTGTTACATACTGAACTTACATAGTAAAACCTCATTGCCATGGATGGGGGTCCAAATTTTTTTTTTTTTTTGGAAAACCCTTTGACTACATCTTCACCACTTGGCATTAGGTAACTAACCTATGATGCCCTCTGTCAAATTCCAAATTTTTTCACCTAGCCTAATAAATATGCATGCATACACATACACATTATAGTACATTTTATAACTTCATATATATCCTAATATAAGTCATGGTTGTCAACATCAGTTTACATGGCTCTGCACCATTGATGCTGCATTCTAATAGTGTATTCAGGTGTGTGCAGTTCATATGTGGATGTGCTCCAAGTTTCAAGGGGTTTCAGTGGATTTTTGAGCATATTTGTGGGTGGTGAAACATATATTGAAATTTCCCACCAAAACATGACTCATGCTGGTCACTGAAAGAGATGTGGCTCGAGTCAGACAAGCGGCCTGATCAGTGAGTCATGACTCGAGCTGGTGTCTGAGAGACCACCATGAACTGGACACAGAAAGATGAAAATTTCCTGCTGAAACATGTTGTGATCCTGTCAAGGAGCAGCTGGGCCAGTGAGTTAAGCTGGTGGCTGAGAGGCCGGCTATAACCTCACTTAAAGACCCCCTTCGGCGGCCTTTAAGCGAGCATTATCTAAAGCGCAAGGGCCGTATTTGCGTGTGCGTGCATGTATGTCTTTCCGGCTTACGGGGTAGTCTACCCTGTCCAGCTTTTGCGCTGGAGATAGGGAATGACGTAGAGGACAACAGTTATATCCACTAAAATAATCATAACTTTTCATATACTAAAAATATTTAAGTTCCGCTTTTTGCTCTGTGATCCACACCATGAACTGCAGCAATCTGCAGGTGTCTCACATACCTTTAAAGGCATAATGTAACTTTACGGGAAAAAAGTTCTGATAATTTCTTGAGTTGTTTTTCGTCGTGGTGGATCTGTAAAACAATTTCCCTCATAACCATAGGTAAAACGCTTTCCTTCCGAAGGGAGTGGGGGTCCTCCCAAGCCTCTCTTGTCCCTCGACATCAACGCCAGCGACCGCCTCCTTTGTGCTGGCACCGAGCAGGTGGTCAGGGACTCCTTCATTCTCTTCTGGGACACGCGAAACGAGAGCAGAGGAGACCTGATGGGAGGCTATTGGGACTCTCATGAAGATGACGTCACGGCGGTGCGCTTCTACGGAGACTCCAAGTTGGCCAGCGGCGGCACTGACGGCATCATCAACGTCTTTGATGTCGCAAAGGCAAGCGAGGACGATGCACTTGATGGAAGCATCAACACGGAGTCGTCAGTACAAAAGTTGGCCTGGTTCAACGGCGGCAGCAGCTTGGCAGCGGTCACGCATACAGAAGAACTGCACTTGTGGAAGGACGTTCACGACCTCTTGGGCGGAGAGATGAAGATATTCAGCAGGGACGACGTCTGCGCAGCCATTAAGAGGAAGCTCACGCATACAGCCTATATCGCGGACTGCGTGGAGAATAAAGACGGGCTGCTCGTAGTGGCGGCCGGGTCCTCCTGCAGGGAGAACCCCTGTTTGAGGCTAGCGTATGTGAAAAACAAGAAAAAGAAGCAGCAGCGTCTGAAGCCCCTAAGTGACTTGAGGGACGGTGCCGAGAGGAAAAAGAGCACCGACTCCATCGTAAGGTGCTGCGTCATAGACGAGGATAGGCTGTTCACCGGTGGCGAAGACGGGGTGGTCAGACTATGGAGGTCAGGCGACCAGGTGGAGAAAGTGCCAGATGTCAAGACTTCTCTGAAGGCCAGCAGTGAGCCCAAGAAGAAGCACAAACCATACTAATTGCGAGCGGCATATCACACTGTTGTACTCTGCAGTACGTGAAGTGTATGGTAATTAGGTACAATAAAGTATTCCTGTGCAAAGCAACACTTGTGTAACACAAAAGACTATATTACAACAGGTATGTAATCTCACGTTATGTCAACAAACGGTTGACTCCATTCTGTTTGTGGACGTGACTCACAATATCGCCTTCCGTGCACCTCTTGCACCATGAAAGGTATTAGAAATGAATAACGCTGGGCGGCGTGTGTAGCAAGCAGCACTTCATGAATGTCAATATATATATTGGAAAAATAGGGGAATCCTCGAGCAAAAGTGGAATTTATTTAAGTTACAGAGGAGATTCTCAGCTTTCCATAGAGGGTTGAACCACATCTGTAGCTTAATCCAGTCAAAAGTTAGGGCCTTACAAAGGTGATCGAGTGGGTATCCAATACTGATCATTTGTGCACATCTTTTGGGCTTCTCTTTGGCCCAATAGTTTGCGAAAATGAGTAGAAATGTAAGTGTAAGATTTTTAGCTGCCATTTTTTACCATTGTCTTCTCAACCATATGGTCAGAAAATGGATCATCCTTCGGCAAAAGTGTATAAAAGTTGGGTGTTAGGAAAGAGTGAGCTTTTCATTGAGGGGTGGCCATTGCAGGCCAATGCAGCCGAAATCAATGAAGTCTGCCGAGTGTTGACCTCTACCACAGACTTAGTAGTTACACCCAGACCTCCAGCCTGGCAGAGCCATCTATTGGATCCCTGATAGGCAGCTTGGAGGCAGAAGGACAGCTTGAGTGGTGATGTTGACAGTCCTCCGTTATTGACGGTAGAATATCCTATAGTACCCGGATTTGAAAACTCAGACCCCAACACCTGGAGGTCTGGGTGTAACTACTAAGTCTGTGCCTCTACACACGCCGTCCAAGGGAACTACATAGCGAACTACGTAAATGAATGTTGTATCTAAGCATCCCACTGCCCGAGCAGATAGCACTGCCAGTGTGCCTACGTGGACAAGATCATGCAAACATCTTGGAGTCTACTTTTGGCTTTTGACTCTTTTTGAGAAGCGATGAACTTGGTTTACTTGGCAGAGACAGAGAGATGATTCCCTGTCTCTTCCCAGGTCCGGAGAATAGGGGGTTGGATTCTTCACAGCTTTAGAAAAAAGGGTGGCACTGTGAGTCATAGGTATGAATTATAGTGTAGCATAATGTAATAATAAATAGTATTACCATAGCACATAATAATATGTATGACCGTATAATGTTCCTGTAGACGTGCAACAAGGAAGGCACAGACTAGAAAGACAATATGCTAAAATTAACAGGAAGACATAACCAGTGTAGACATCCAGATCTCTTTCCCACTTCCTCTTGTGTCAGGCACGTAGGTCAAGGTGCGTGCTGCAAACTCCCATATGAATGCACTGTATGAATAAAGGACGTATCCACCGTCCTTCCTTAGAATCTTGACTTGGTTCCTCAACATCCTTCCGTCATTCCTGACACATCTCACCTCATCCTGTCTGAGTCAAAGAGACGACGATACAAGGATTAAGAAAAAAGGCAAAACTCCAATAGTAAACTTCATAACCTCGTGCAGTTTATAGGCTGAAGTTGGGAATTTAAGAACATCCAGAAGGTTTGCTCAGAAATCAAGTACCCGGAGCATCGCTATGCACTGACTTTTAGTTAATGTTATCACACCTGACAACGCCTGATTTGTTGCTCGCTGGTGCGATGGGTAGGTCCGATTGTCTTCGTTGCTTCTGCTTTGCATACAGTACGTTTATGGTAATAATGGTTATGGATACTGAAAGTGTCCAGATTAAAGGAAATCCAATTTCAAGGCTTCGTCGATTTCTTTCCCGCATCTGCTCTCACACTCCTCGAAGGAATTGAAGTTGTTCTCATTTCCATCGCAGCCACCATAAATGAACTGCTCGCACCGATCCTTCTCCCGGTTGTAATAGTACCTGGGGATAGCTGCCCTGCATAAGCCTTCTGACAGCGGCAGCAAGCAGATTTCCCGGTTATCGTTTGTCAAGATCTCCTCCTCGGCCACCTTGCCAAGTTGGTCTGCGTCAGATCCTTCTGCACACTCGTCTTCACAGGTTTTCTTCAGCAAGAAGTTGTTACGGTTTCCACCACAGCCACCGTAGTCAAACTCCTTGCACTCTCCTGCTTGTGGATCATAGTGATAGCGCCGGAGAAATGCATCGCATGGTCCGGAGTCCTTGGGCAGGTGGCAAACATCCTTCTCGTTCACTTTGCAGTAATTCGAGCACTTGTCCTTGGAGGCAAAGTTGTTCCCGTTGCCTCCGCAGCCTCCCCAGATGAACTGCTTGCACTGGCCGTCAGTGGAGTCGTGGAACCAGCGATAGATCAACGCGCGACAGAGTCCAGTGTCAGAAGGTAGCTCGCAGAGCCCCGGTCGGTGTTGCTCTCGAGGTAGCGTAGAATTACTTGCATCAGAGACGCCGCACATCTCCATGCACTTTTGCTCCGTGATGAAGTTGTTTCCGTTTCCTGCGCATCCTCCGTAAAAGAACTTCTTGCAGACTCCTCCGTCGGCCTGGTCATAGTAGAACCTGGGCACGTGTCGCGTGCAGGGCCCAGCGCTGGGCTGCAGCGAGCAAGGATTGCCTAGTTGTTCGTCCACATTTTCAATGGCTGTGGCTTCGGAATCCCTTCGACATCGGGATTGACACTCTTCGGCGGTGACAAAGTTGTTGCCGTTTCCACCGCAACCGCCGTAGATGAACTGCTTGCATCCGTGCCCGTCGAAGTACCACCTGGGCATGTAGCCCATGCATGTTCCGGAATCGACAGGCTGCTGGCATACGTCCCCTCCGGGGCGAATCAGCCACGCCAACTTTTGGATCTCGTCGACGTCCTTGTTGTACTTCACATCGCTTACGTTCTTGCTTTTCAATTCAGTGTGGTCATGATAGCAGAAGTAGTAGTAGAGACACACCCCGACGAAGGTGACACTTGCGATCAGGGTGACAATGGAGACGAGGACGGCTATCTTTGAGGACAGCGACCTCCTCTTCTGCCCCAAGAACTCTGGGTCGGGCACTAGGCGCGAGGGGCTGTCGCCGTCGGGCACGTACTTCCAGCCTTCGATGGCCATGATCGCGGAGAGCCCGCTTCTTTCTCAAGACGCGCGATGACTCTCCTCAGCATGCAGCTTCTGACAAATAAGCTTATTTCTTATTATCTCATCGTCTCTATCAGCACCCACCTTGCGAAGCTCGTATCAGGTGTAATTTCCTGCGCAGTTGACGAGAGAGATGTAGGTAAGCGACACAATAACGGACCCGCTGTTCGAGAGTATGAGCTAGTTCACACCTGTGCAACAGCAGAAGTCACTTATGGTGCTCTATCCAATGCACAATCTCTCCTTTCTAGCACATCCCGTAGAGGACCTATGTCAATACCTGGGAAGCAGCTCTATATAAAGGTTTAGGACTGCTTGTTCCTCGGGGCTACGCAATTGTATGCCATTTGCAAGCGTTGAAGCTTGAACGGCAACACTTGCACCTCCATAGGGTAAGCGTTGACACATGTACAGGTTATGAAAGCATGCACTCCTTAGGACGAACCTGGCATGTTACCACATTCCTATCGGTGTGCAGGAACTTTTCGGACATGCGATACATCGGGAGATTGAGTAAGTTAAATGCGCGAAACTTCTGACTCACGGTGGTAGGAGAATTACATTCCTCTCATAATGCATGCGCATGCACGTGCAGGAGTTGGGTGTGCCTTTACACATGAACACACCTGTATCTGAGCAATCTGTCCCAAACGTGACTGCGCAGAGGCGGACGTTCTCTACGTCAAGGAGGCGTATACCGGTTCGAAAATTTCTCCTACTCGAGTCGGGCCAGGCCCGGAGAGGGCCTGAAAGTAGGCCCGATGAGTCGGCAAGCAGCAAGTTGCTGTTTGGGTGTGGCATTGCTTTATTTGTAACACAATAAAGCCTCACCTTGGAAGTTTATTCGGCGAGTGGAAATTGCCTTCGAGTTGTGGGACTTGCCCGGACCTCGCCTGAACTCCACCCCGCCCCCCACTCCATGTACTCTCACTAGGTTCTTCAGCTGCAAGAGGCCAAAAATTGCGAAGAAGTCAACCTAATAAGCGCCTAACTAAGTCCCATTGTACTAAGGTAATGGGAACTATGTGTATTTTAACAGAGTTGGAAATTAGATCTGCCCTAGAAGGTACTGTGTTATGTTCTGCGAGATGAATGGCACAGCCCAGACTCAATCCTTTAATATACCTGTAGGTGACGTTATTGTTATGCATACAGTCTAAAACGCTGAACAAGCATAAAGACGACTTTCACAACTGGTCGAACGAAATGAGTTTCTTATTTCTCTCGATGTCTTCCAGAGCACTCAATGACATTCTGGTGGTCCATAGGTAGTCGTTTTTTCCAACAACGCCTCTCTCAAGATCTTGCTGGCAGATGAGGAGCTTGCAAAAGTGCAGCTCCCTCAGCACAAAGTTCTTGATTTCGGAGAACCCAGGATCCACCTTGCTCAGCACCTCGGAAAAGTGCTTGCATAAATCGTACTTTTTTCGGAGGGCACCGCCACTTTGATTCTCCTGCTCCGCACCATAGGTCAAGAATTGGATCAGGTTCCTGAGAAACAAATTCGTTGAACTGTAGGAAATGATTTCACTTATTAGACGCTGCTAAGAGAAGTACTGGAGCTTGCGCAAAACGCCGAAGTCACCAGTACCACATCCTACCTCACCCCAGCGCATCAAGACTTTAAGAGTTAGTCCAAGGAGGAGCTGCACCTGCTTTACGGCATCGCGACAGGCACTACGAAACACTATGATGCGCCGGAGCATCTGCGAATATTTTTCGCAGATTTGAAAAATATTCGCACCCCGTCATTTCTTGTGGAGAAATTACACTTAACCAGAAACTGGAGCTAGGATGATTAGAACTTACCGTACATGATACTTATTCGATGCTGTGCTTGCCGTCAGTAGTTTCCATTGGGAGAGATCACCCGCCACCCTTTGCATTGGGCGTTCTTTTGGGAAATGTCTGCTTCAAACGGGTCACTGAGGTATCGCGCATGGGCTCTCAGGACTGTGATTAACATTGTGAGCGCCCATTTTGATGCTAGAGCGCCCAAAGGTATCTACTCTTTCTTTTCTGAGACGTGCGACCGATGTGCGCACGAAGCGTACGCAACAGCAACTAAATCACTGTGGCAACCTTTCAGGACCGGCGTACTTCGGGAGCTCAAGCATCTCAATGGGACGAACAAAGTTGGCTACAGTGCTGGATCTTTTGTCTCAGTAACCAATTTCAGGCGCAGAATCCGTTCCAAAACATTTCAGTGTAGCTTGTGCTGGCGATTTCTCCCAACTGAAACTATTTAGGTCAAGGACTGTGCATATGTAGTATGCTTGCCTGGTGGCGGTCATGAGCAGAAAGTGGTTGGGATGCAGCAGTGAGCCGGAGTACTTTTCCAGGAACGTGTGGTACCGCACGAACTCGCCGGATGCACAGATGGCATCAAGCTCCTCCTCGGTAGCATCAACGACGGCCTCGACGACTGCTGAACTTGCGGCGTGTCCGCACCTGCAGCAGCGCCAGAGCGCTTCAGGGTTGAGAGAGTCCTCTGGCAGGAGGTCTCCCTCTCCACACACCTCGCATTTGACTGCTGAGATGAAGGAACCACACTCAGTGGGGTCGGCGCATCGGCGACACTCACACTCGAAGTGCCACTCGCGATATATCTTGCGCCGGCGGCGCAAATTGCCCACCAGGGCCGACAAATACTGTACCGAAATTTCCTCTCCCGGGGCTATTCGTCGACGAGCTCGCACGTGCAATGACAGTGTCTTCGGGTCTACAGCATACCTCGCGTTACACACGCAGTAATGGCTCATGATGGCAAAGATCGGGTACAATCCCTTGCCATGTGGGTGGTGGACATGTCTGCGCCAGTTTTGCACCGGACACTGCAGCGCTACGGCATTGACGTCCAGGACGCCAATGGCACGGTGGATGCGCTCTTCAGAAACTTGATCGCCCAGCCCAAGTGATCTTCTGAGAAAAGAAACCACATTGCGCTGATACCAATCCCAGTCTTCCCGCTGCTTCTGCTTCCGTTGTTCCATGTGATCCATCAGCTGGTTGGTGCGCTTCCAGCCGTCGCTCTTGGACTCTTCCAAAAGGAGCATCCTCAACGGAGTGATCACGGAGTAGGCGCAAGACTCCTCCCTCTCGCCTCGAAGTCGTATGTTTTCCGGCCAGTCATGCTCGTCACATCTCCGGAGTATTTCGCACTCTCTTTTGGAATGCCTTCTTGAAGATTCAATGCACTTCATAGAGCACATCGGAAAGCGACAACCGGGACATCTCAAGTCCAAAGTCACCGGAGTCAGACACTCCAAGCACACTGGTATGGAAGTGTAATTTGGCCCAGTGACGGTGCCAGGGTCCACCAAGATGAGCTCAAGAGGCTTTATCGTTCTGGTGGCAACAAGTATGCGACCTATGCCTTCCTTGCGGGCAGAGGCAAACGGGAGACACACGTTTTGAGTGGTGCCGACGTCGCTCTGGTGGAAAGAGAAGTGTTCTGGAGAACAGAAGTACACCAGACGACAGTTGGAACACTTGGAAGTACAAGGAGTCTGGCACAGGAAGCAGGGGCCCTCATTCATCCTGGTTCTATGAAGATGAGCGTCTTAGTATGAGCAACTCTTCAGTACGTACAGTACACTTACGTACTACGGTACGAGTAGGCTGCATGAAGGTTCTGATACTGCAGCAGTACTGCAGTATCGGGACGCGTCT
>JAAUXU010074157.1_pt1 | contig 35493 bp, 32 predicted proteins | sample 7278151 | NCBI WGS metagenome assembly JAAUXU01 (sample SAMN14350113, study PRJNA611818) | marine sediment metagenome | isolation source: surface marine sediment (1.8m) | place: French Polynesia: Moorea | collected 2018-08 | reverse complement strand
TTTCATATTCTTCAATGAAATTTTTATTCTCAATTTATGTAATCTTCATTGTCTCTTTGTCTTGATTCTATCACTACTGTCATCATGAAATGTTAGCCCTCAAAATTTACAGTTTAGTTGTTGACCTAGTACTCCAGGATCTTTACAAGGACTTCTCCAGTAAAAGTGAGAATCTTTATTTTGCAGCACTTCAAGTCGTAAAGTAAGGGTGGTCAGACGACTCAGAAACAAGAAGCACCAAGAACAGCCTCCAGATGTTAAAGACCTCTTAAACGAAGAGCACCTCAGATATTTCGATGAGAACAGAGACGCATCGTTTAATTTTGCCTACACTTCCGAAGAAGGCAGTCGGGTATGTAACATCTGCAACTTTGCATGTGGTTTGGAAGAGTCTGATTGACGAGAATGTTCTTCTAAGTTTGTGAAACCCTGGTCTAAGGAGACATTAGTGGTGTAAAAAGGCAATCCCCTGAAACATGCACTAATGGTCGTCATATTCACCAAAGAACAGTACCAGAGCATGTTGGACATCTATGAGATTATCAACCTCTGTGCTGAAGTAAGGCCAAACTAGCAAAGGTTGGGGAAAAGAAAGCGCCATTGTCTTTATGAATATCAACGCGATTGCTCCTTATTACATCTGCTGCTCCCTTCCCGTATAGTTCTCGATGCGGTTGGACCTCTTTAAACTTTACCGGATGCAATTTTAGTTTTAAAGTCAATCAGACACAAGTTTTGCCATCAATGCTCATCACCATTAGTTAAAAAAGGTATGGTGCACTTACTTGCATATTTTTTTTTCAGGAGGAGGTTGCCGACCACAGTGGCGAACGCGTTGGCTCCTACAGCTACGTGGACTCCGACGGCCGGCGGGTGGTGGTGCGATACCGGGCTGGCAAAAACGGGTTCCAGTTGCTCAACCCGGAAGAAGTGCTACCGAGGGGACCAAACTGAATCGGATACCAATTGATGAGCCAATGCAATATAATGCGTTGCTGTCTGCTTTGCCTTTCTTAAACTCATCGTAGTTACGTCTTTTAAGCATCCAAGGATGATGGAAGGGGCACGTTGGAAAATTCAGCTGTAATAAATCAGATGCAATTTTTCTGGAAGACTCGTGACTGAGCACTGTTTTGACTTGTTTTATGCCCGTTTACCCTTAAAATATCACAGTATTTGCAAATCTGGCAGCGTCATCAATTCCTCATTGTATGTAAAGCAATAAATGCCACGTACATTCTGTCACACTCAAAAGTATGCACAAGATCTCGACAGTTGCACATTTCCGACTGCACCATCTGATCCAGACACGTTTAAAACAGGCAGAGTAATGAGAAATGCATAGTTTGTAGTGGTATGTTTATTGAAACACTTGAAATTATCATTAGCATAACACAAGGGGCTCAAAGACCAAAACCAAAGTATAAAAGCACAGTTTAAAAAGTACTGTCTTTATAACAATGAGACAGCTCGCGAGGGTCCTCGCGGGAAAGCCTCTGATGAACGGTGATAACTGATCACTTGGGTGCGTACCAACAACATACGAGGGGGATTCCTCTGTCTTTGGAACCGGACAAATTCTTCATTTTTAAGAGTTTCTCGCCCAAGAAGAGGAAGAACAAGAGGACGGCTGCTGTGGCTCTGGAGACCATGGGAAGACGTAGCAGAGATCACCAAAAAGGTCACGTGCCTATGCAAGATCTTAAAAAGACTCCGAAGAATGAGGTCCTCCAGTAGAAAGAAGACCAGGAGCATCCCTTGAGCAAGACTGTTGCACTAGATGGAACAGCACGGAAGTCACGATCTCAAGATTTGTACGGCTCAAAAGTCCTATGTCCAAAGCTCTTACTCATTTGGAATAACGAAAATCTTTTCCCCTGGAGGAAGCTTTTAAAGGTTCTTTTCCAAAAGCTGGAGAAGTCGGGAGTGAAAGAAGATCTCCTGCAGGCATTCAGGTCAGTCAACAACTGCCAAAGCAAGAAAAAAATGAAGACCTTAGCCAATCTTTTAACAAAGAGTTTAATCTGTACCAGTCCACGCAGTAGATAACATTTTACTGGCCAGGTGACGTCTTGTTGCTCGATCTCAAATCCATTGAGTCCACATGTGTTGAGGAAGTGAGAGGAAAATCTCCCTGGCCGGTTTGCTTGTCACACACAGAGAGTTTCCACTGCGTTCGAGGATATTTTCTCCATTCTTTTAAGTTGTTTTAAGAAAAATGATGTAAAGCAAAGGTTGATCCATAGGTTTTCTTGCTCTACTCCATCTATATGTAATTCTCGAGGTACTCGAGAAAAATCGTCCCCCTATCTCGTTTCTCGAATGGAAAAACTATCACAATTCTCGTCAACCGTCAAATTGTGCAGTGCAAGATGCTTCTGAGTTAGCACTCAGTGTCCCTGAAATTGCGTGATAAATTTATTTGTTAGAAAAGAGTCATGAAATAGGTCTTGTAAAGGACCCTTACAGCTTTCCAATGCTGTGTTTTTATGCTGTGAATTTGACGTGTTCTGTGAGTCGGACATTTCTTTCACATGTAGGGCGGGGAATAGTCGGTTAAGTCCTTTTACCATATCGCCCAGCTCGGCTACCGATTTAAGCCGACTTAGATCTAGGTCCCTTTCTAGTCTCTATGTCTGAGAAGAGTTCTCTGAAATCAGACAATCTTATCAGAATTCGTGATTCTCTCGGGTAGGTTAGACATAACAACGTTCCTATCGCTCCCTCTTAGAACTAAGAAGTAAGTAGCTTTCTGAAGGACTCAAAAGTAGCGAGTATGAGACTGGTGCTTGCCCCGAGCACTCGTTACTCGCTGTTTCGTGCATCACAATCCATGGTTCGACCTTAGTCTCTACTTTTTTCGATCTGGTGTTACTCTCGGATAAGTGTCATGTTGGGCAAGCCCAAAATGATGTTCAGCTCGATCCTATTCTAAACAAAATAACTGGGAGCGACGTAATGAAACGTGGATATCCAAGCAGGAGACGTGGTACGCGGAAAATGGTATCACCCCAAGAGGAATTGTTGAAGTTTACAAGTACGTGATCCAGAACGACATCCTTCTGGAACAAGAATGATCTGGTCACCCAACTTTGATAAATGTGCGATCGTTCAAAAGGCCTGACTAAACAAAGACAAAGCATGACTGCCAGAGAAGGTGACGACTGAGACCCAGCAAGAGTGGCAGACAAGGCCTAACAAGAGTACAAAGCGACCACAAAAGGACAAGACCGCAACAAACTAACTTAGTTATAGCACTAGCAGTAGTTAACTTAGTTATAGCACTAGCAGTAGTTAACTTAGTTATAGCACTTTACCACTTAGTCTACTACCTGAACGGACCGGATGTCGACTATCTGAAGTCAATACCAGTCATGATCCAACTGTCCGCCAGCTTCACTCTAGTGGTAATCACTGTCCACTCTCTGAAGTCCGAGCTGACACTTTGTTGGGAGCATCACTATTGGATTATGTCTCATAGAACAGTATTCAAGTAGTGAAGCATTGTGGGAGTCACTACTGGGGTGGCATAGGTTTATAGACCAAAAATAGGCAATAGCGCCAAACCAAGGAGATGATGCATGACTTGGCGAGAGTTAAGAGCAAGAGGTAGGCCTCACTTAGCCCTCGTTACCGAGGGAGCCGTTCAGAACAAGACTACGTAAATGTATGAGCTCAGGAAGAAGTGATTCGTACCTGTGTCAGTTAAGTCGACAGAACTGACAGATAGACAGTCCGTGGTAAATCAGGTGTGAATGAACTCAAGTAAAGAGTAATCACTAAGGCAAGTCGCAGAGCACCGCAACTGAACGCTGGTAGTTCACTCGAGATTTAAGTGCTTCGATAACAAGAAGCTCAATGGACACGAAGCACTGCCCTGCAGTCAAGCAAAGTCTACCACGACATGGAGAGACAACGTTTGTCGATCACTCAAAAAGTAGCCTACCTGCTATAAATTCTCTGGGGATTTCAAGGAGGGTCTGACGCCAATAATTGTTGACAAGACAAGCGCTCAAGCACGACACTACGACCGAGTCGCGTCGCACCACTAAATACGCCAGGTTGTCAGTATAGTTAGTGACCTTATACACTAGCATGATTGCGACTGAGAAGACTCTCTCAGAAGCTGGTATCGTTTCCTGATGATCTCTTCCAAACCGCTCATCTAATACTGTAATGAGTGATCGAGTCACCGGAACAATCCAGATTAATGGACTGCTCAAAACTCTGGCGTAGAGCACAGTGTAGTAAGACGAGTTCGTCTACTAACTACTATTGCTTTAAGAGCTACATTCGAAGTCCTTGCTGTACATCTACGAATTTTCTTCGATGATCGTCGCGATCATCGCGATCCAGAACTCGGTGATGTTCGTCATCCAAATCGTCCGTATTGAGAGCGCTAAAAGGTGCAACTACTCGATCATAGTGCAGACTCCATTTCAATGCGCTATCAGACTCGAAAAAGATTGATTTGTTCTATCCTCTCTTTTCATACAATTTCTCATCGCGTCATCTCTCTACTCTTGTGTCAGTGAGTGCGTCAGGTGTGCGTGCGTGTACGCGTGCGAGTGTGTGGTCTTCATCTTCTGTCGTTGAGAGTACTAATTGGTGAGGTACGAGGTTGCGTGAACGATTCTAGTTTCTTGCTGCCTGTACAAAATACTATGCTTCGTGTGGAGACATGCAGTCCTTGGCAAAAGCAATTTCCACGGGCATGACTTCTTCTTATGTATGTGCTGTATTGGTGGGTGTCGAAGTGGAATTTCGGTGTGAAACATGTAGATGTGATACTTGGGCACAATGTTGAGTGCAGAGGTCCAACGCTGAGGCTGCCTATTTTGGTGCTACATTGCACAAAAAGCAAGCCAACTGGAGAGGACGGTACACCAAAAAGGCTTGTAATTTGGCTTTTTGAGGGAGCTAGAGTTAATGAAACTGGCTGAATTTTTTGTGGTGAAATCCGGTCCCCTGGGCCACCAATTTCCAGGGGATTTCCTCTCCCCTGGGCTCTGTAGCCCGCTGTACGCCCTCTCCTTGTAAATTCACAGAAACTAGCAACCTGGTAAGTGTAGCGCGCCAAAAAGGCTTGAAATTTGGCTTTTGAGAGGGTTGAAGTCATTGACATTGAGAGAACACTTTCTGGTACCCCCCTACTCCCCACCCAAGGCGCCGCTCCATTTCCTGCAGATACTTTTGCGAAAGTCTGGTGAAAGTCGTGCGAGCAGAGGGAAGCTGTGCTGAAGGTTGGGGCAAAAACTAGAACTAATGCACTCGACCTTGACTTTGTATATGAATGACCAATTATAGGCACAGATTCCTTGTCAGAAGCTGTCATTGCTGAGTATGTTGTCTAATTTATCACGGCCTTAAGACGGATAATAAAATCCAAATTGCAGAAAGAAGTTAATGGACAATGTCATGATTGGACCAGCAAGTTGGTGAGTGAAACTATATTGTCAGGTAAGTGAAACCTGTAACTCACAACTGTCTCTGTGCAAGTATCGTAGGGCCATTCTTACTTGCATTTGTGGACAAAATCTCCCTCTATTCGTGGGTACCTCGCACCAGATAAGTACGTGGACGTGATTCAGGTGTGGTGCAGCGGGAGCGACCCCTGGATCAAAGAGCTGCTTGACTAGAAGTACAGATTGGCCTTGTCGCATCATGACGTCTGGTACCTGTATTGCGGCTTCAACGCAGAGTCAGGGACGACTGTAGTCACAAAAACAACTGGTAACAAAGTAAGATGTAATAACGGGAGTAAAGTAACACTTGGTGGAAGATAATTTTTCATCCTTAAGGTGTTCATCATACGAAGAATGGAAGACAACGTACGAGAACTCATCCGGTCTTCTGGCCACCGATTTTGGTGTCCCTTGGAAGTACAATGCCGAGAAGTTAGTTTGGTGAGGAAAAGCTGCCTCGGGGCCAGGACAGGTGTTGCTACCATAGTCATGTACACGTAGTTCAGTACTTGAATGATATCTAAAGCATTACGTTGTACTGGAAAAGTGATTTGAGACAACAACACCTACAGAAGAAAGACCTCACCTTAGAGAAGGGCTTAGGCTTAGAGAAGAACTCAGGCATTCGTGTCTTCCTATTGTTATTTGCTCGTGACCACATTTATTTTATTCTCTTCCTCCTCACCTCAGGAATCTTTAATCCCCTTGCACAGCGACAAGCATGTACGAAATGCCAAGAGGACGCTTTCTCGTAACATGCAGCCTCTCATTACTCCACTGCTATGGACTGTATACTACAGGTGGCAAGTGGCAATCTTGAGTGCGTGAGTAACTTGCATTCATAGCGCTTTAAGTGTACATACGTGCTGTGTGAGGTGGCAGAATAACATCTAAGCGACCTTAAGTGAGGCACATGCTTGCAACTGGGGGAAAGCCGTCTCTGTTGTTGCACCCACCTTGAGTACGTCACAGTTTTTTTATATGACGCGCACTCCATGAGATTGAGCAAGGACTGCTGAGGACGTTGACTGGTTCGCACGGCAGTTGAGTAGATGCACCTACGCACTGTACGTACAGTCCTGGCCGTAAGTAATTGCGTCAAGCATGACGAGACCTGAAACACTGTACTGAAGCATGTTGGAGTGAAAATTTGATGTGATACTGGGACACAATGTTGAGTAAGTACACTGGGTCAATGTCAAGGCTGCCCATTTTGGCACTAGAATACTCGAAAGGAAGCCACATGGAGAGGGAGCCATGTCAAACAGAAGAGAAATGTGTCTTTTTCAGGGGAAAATGTGGATGAAATTGGCTGAAATTTTCATGGGGGAATCCAGACCCCCTGGCCCACCATTTCCACTGGGATTCACTCCCCAGGCCCTCCGGCGCTATGAGCAAGCATACAAAAACCGTGTGTCTGGGCTGAAAGGTTGCTATGTTCTGTGAAGCACCAAAAAGAGAGCGACAGGGGGACACTTTGACATGTAAACAAAACTCATCAACGACAATCAGGAAATCTCGAGGCTATCCAGATCATCATCACCAGTATCGAGAGATGGCAGTGGGGACTCCAGAACTTTACGGAGCTGACTAGACTCAGAAGTAGCAAGAGAAGGGAGTCCAGATCGTCCCCAGCAGTAGCAAGAGAAGACAGTCCAGCACCTTGAAGACCAGATGGCCGTCATCAGCAGTGACGAGAGAAGGCAGTCCGGATGACCGTCATTGGCAGGTGCAAGAGATTGCAGTTGGGACTCCGGAGCTTTGCAAACCTGATCAGACTCAGCAGTGGTGAGAGTGGCAGTCCACATCAAGATTTCCCGACTGTCATCGATGAGTTTTCTGAAACTCCAGGCAAATTTAGCTGCAGCTAAAAAAATTTTCTACCTGAGACTGACACTCATTTCAGGACCATATCGAGCTCTCCTTCTGCACTATTTGGTCCTAGCTAGGTGCAAGCAATGATCCCACATGCATTCAGTTTGAATGAGCATACAAGAGCATGCTGGTCAAGCAAGAGGTTATTGACCAGGATGCAAATTGTCTCAAGCTGACTGTTATGACCTTACTGTCTGCTCATCAAGGTCAAAGAAAGGCATGCTGTTGGGGAACTTCAGCATTGCACTGGCCGGGGAATATGACCTCGAAGCAGAGTGCCAGCAGTCCACCTGTCATCACGATTACACAGATGCTGCTCCAGATCTGCCCAAAACGTCTACCTTCAACGCAAGTGCAGTCACCTACATTGCTGGCTATGCAGTCAAGATGGCAACTGCTAAGCTGAAGTGCGATTATTGTCTGGAGGCTCTGCTGTCCCGAAAGGATGAACCTTCTTTGAAGTGCCAGGCCTTAATAAATCACAAATGTCACGGTAAGCAGGTGGATGCTTCTGATGATGTCTGTGAACAGGCCGAGATCCTGGTGACCAAGGTTCTCAGCAGCAACAACAACCTGGCCCCAAGAGATCCAGAAGGCCTGCTCCCAACTTCGGCCATTTCCACAGTGAAAACATGTTTCACCAAGAAAAAGCGTTGGTTATTTGTGAGCCTAGACCAACACCTGACAGATCTTCCTGCACCTCAGAATCATGTCTACAGGCTTGTGAAACTTCTAGCGGCCTGTTACATCAAGATCCATCTGCACAAAGCTGCAAAAGACATGTCAAGCCATTTTGTGCAGGACTGTGTGAGAAACTCTCACCAAATTTTGTCCATTTTAAAAACCTATAGTTGATCTTCACTTTCAAATAACCAGGCATTGATCAGATGAGAGTTGAGTATTTACAATGATGCACCGTCCATTTCCATGTTCTGGGTTCATCTCAACAGCTGTCTAGATGATGTGCTTGCACGGCACAGTGTGTCTTCTCCCAATTTATTCTCTTTGGCCATAGTCTATGTAGTAATGAAAGGTTTTGTGATAAAAAATGGCCATTTATCCTCTTTGCATGGTTTGTGTCAACTGCTGCTTTTTTGGTGTGCTCGTGTGCGGCTTGTTGTGCCTCTCCCTCTTTATTCTCTTTGCTATCAGCTTGCATATTGTTTGCCCAATTCTAGCAACGGTGCGGAAGGAAAAACTCTACGAAAAACAGGTGAAGATCGACAAAAGAACGGTCCCCATTGGCTTTGTTTCCACTGAAGATAGCTATCTATGAATGTAGTAAATGAGTTCAGCCTCACCCCGATTCCTCGATTTCGACCTCAAAACGACCTCGAAATGCTCATCTACCACTGGGTCATATCCTGATCTTCCTGCATAAGAGCCGAGCAGGAGCCAAGTGCACTTTTGAGTCGAGATAACTTTCCATCGAAATGAAATGCGTTGTCCCACCAAATAGTCCCTCACTGACGAGGTGTCGTGATGCCTGGAATTTCCCGTCCTGCTCCGTCATGGCTGTCGAAACAGAAGCTGTCAGTCTTCAGCCCACTGACTAACACACCGGGCTTCTCCTTCGGGGACGGGAAGGCCACGGCCTGTTCGCCAGAGCACGTGCAGGAGCCGGGAGTGCAGAGAGACATCTTCATGCAACTCACCAATTTCTCCAGTGCCGTTGGCCGTCCAGTGTATACCGGGACGAATCCTTTGACCCACGCCTTTGACGCTAGCGATAATGCCGTGGCACCAATTTCTGTGAACAAAACTCTGGCTTGACCCGCAAGGGGATCAAGGCCGTGAGTCTGATGTTTTGGTACAGCGGAACAAGTGGCGTTGATGTCGCAGATGGCATGGGATCAACCATGGGTGGACCAGAACGGGACAAATCCCCGTTATATTGCTTTGGGTGACTGCTCAGTATTAGCCGCAAAACTTGGTCAGCAGCCCGGACATTGTCATTGTGAGACATTGTGTTATTGCAAGATTTGTTGTTTCAGCACCCATAGTAACAAGTTTAAGACCTGCATTTTGTACTGTATGCTTGAACACTGCTTTGAGTGCAATGTTCCCCCACATGGACCGGTAGTTCTGTCCTGTGACCTGAAAGCAGCAAGGAAAAGAAGCCTGCCCTCAAATCCAGAAGATTGTCTTAAAGCATCTGATCATTCAAGGCATCTCAGTGCCCTCAGATAGGCTCTATTCCACCGCGGGGAACACCATCAGGGAGAGGAGGCAGCGGATGGACAATGACACTGCCCGCGTGCTCACTAAACTTAGCGCAGACATGTTTCTTCCGGAGGAAAGGAATGCCCAGCAACTTTTTCAGGATTTTCCTTCCTGAGTCTTTTGGATGTTATGAACCAAGGGCTTGAGTCTGGGCTTGAGCCTCGTCTCACAGGGCTCGGACTCAACTCGCAACCGAACCTTTGGGGCTCGACCCATCACTCCTAGACTGTTGACTGAGTGTCGGAGTGCGACTGAAGGAGGGGCGCGCGATTTTGGGCCCTGGCAAAGTCCTCAACCGCGGGCTCGAGAGAATGCGAGAGAGGAAAAGGGATCAAATCCGCAAGGAGCTCCATTTTCCCAGAGAAAATGCTAGCGATAAAGAGCGCAAGCTGATCAATGTGACGTGTGCACATGCAAAGGCGTTAATGGTGGAGTCCAGAACCAGTGCATCCTTGAGGAGCTCATCAAGGGGGAGTGGGACAGTCTTTTTACTGTGGGGGAGGGTCTGCGTGCCTGCCAATACTGTCGTAGGCGCATGGACTGTGTTATGCGTGCAGACCGTGGATGCATTGAGAGATGCTGTCACAGTCACTACAGTATTTAGTACCACAGTACTAAATATGGTACATTTGTAATGGGGTACTAATGACATACATCATTTTCGTAAAGAAGCACTTTACACACGATTTCAGATTTTGCAGCTCAACCCTCGGGCCCCCATCCCCGCCTCTACCCCCGCCCTCGGGTCGTCAACTGTGCCTCTCGAGCTGCAAAATCTGAAATCGTGTGCATTGTGCTGCTTCATGAGGATGATGTTTTTTTAGTTAAACGTGGCATTTTTGTTTCCCTTTTTTTGGCTGCCCCAAACATTTAATTTCTGTGGGTTCTGCAGTTCTGTAGCGTGTGCTAAAGTACTTTACAAACGTTTTTTCACACTTTACAAACATTTTTCACTCAAGCATGTGGTAAGGCATTATTTTTAACCTCACGCTCGCAGTAAATAAAAAAACAGGTGAGTAAACAAAAAATGCCATGTTTATTACAGTACCACACTACGGCGACTTAAAATAAAACATCGTTGTCTGGGCATTGCGTTCTCAATTTAAACACGGAATCTTTGCAACCTGTGCCAGCAAACAGGGTGAATTGGTCGCGCTTGCACGCCTGTGATTGGGTCCAGGGAGCAATTTTCATCAATTTTCAGCCCTCCAAGGTGCTAAAATTCCTGTCTCTTCAGCATGCCTCTCACATTGCTCTCTTTTGAGCGCTGCAGCATCAAAATGGGCAGTCCCAACATTGAACTTCCCTACTAAATATGCATTATGTGCAAGTACCTGAGCTCCACATTTCACATCATAGTTTCACGTCAACACGCTCCAGTACAGCGAGTGCAGCAAAGTTCTGCCCGCTCAAGTTACTTACGACCAGGACTGTAGTGGACAGATCAGTTGAAGCCATGACCAGCCACAACTACCTAAACTACCGCACGCACACAATGGGTAGCACCCAAAACCAGAATTGCTGCCTCTAAGAGGAAGAACACAAAGAGTTCATACATCTTGCGAGTGAGTGCAAAGAAACAAATAGACCCCTTACATGAGCTCCAACAGAAACATCAACCCCCCAGCCTGAGTGGTCTTCTCAGTTGGATCGTATCTCCGTGGCCCGGATGGGTGCAGATGAAAACGTTCAGTGTAAATGCCACGTATAGGGGAAATGAAAAAGTCTTGGCTTGAAGTACTGTTCAGTCTGCACGGTGCTTCTTTCCCGTGAAGTTCATGGTCAACGTCCACAACACCTCTGACCAGCGCCAGGTCTATTCCACATGGATCGCATCGGCAGCGCCTCATCGTCAAAGGCCGGCAGCGCGAGATTCTTCGTCTGGTCCGGCCTCGTCTTTGCTGTGCGTGCAGTCTCGCTCTGATGCATCGGAGAGACGTCGACTTCCAAATGAAGGAGTCGGGTGAAAGACCTTTGTACTCGAGATGGCGCTTTCAGGCCCGACTGCTTAACTGCTTCGCATTCACCGCAGTCGTAGGGAACAGGTAGCTAGAGTGCATTGCCCTGGAAAGTCACGAATTTGCAAATGCCATTGTCGTTATCGTCGTCCTTATCGTTTTGGTCGTTGCAGATGCAGTAGTCCTGGTCCTCGTTGGCCGAGTAGATTCTCATGTTCCATCCGTGCACGCGGTTCTTGGCACTCGCCACGAACCATCGGTCAAAGATATGGCAAAAACGAGCCCTCTTGCCAAAGAAAAGTTTCCAAGGGCTAAGATAAACGGAAAGAGACGTGAATTTTAGGAAAAGAAAGCAAAAAATTGGCCCAAAACCTAGGTATTTGAGAAAAGAGACGCAGTGAAGATGGAGAAAAAAGTGCATCAGGCAGTAAATTTTTTTGTAAAAAAAATGAATGGAAGCAAATTGCAAAGAAGGAAAAAACCAAAGGTGCAATTTTCGACAACCAAACTTCTCCTAAAATCCAGAGGTCTTTTAACAAACAACTGCGAGCTGCTCTTTTGCGCCACTAAACATTCTTTCCTCTCCTCATCATTGATGTTAACTTTGGACGGTCGTGACTTTGTCGATCGATGCACAGAGCGAGCAAAGTTTCCCACCTAACTTACGTGATGAATGACTGGCCTTTGTTGTGTTGGGCTCGATTAGCCATAAACTCTTTATGACGGCCTGACAGATGCTAAACTTCATTAAGCCTTCCTGTAAGTCAGCCCTGTATATTTTATATTCTGCCAAGCTGTGGTCATGCAGGGGACATCTAATCGTTTTATGGATCTGATAGCGAAACCTGTTGCAAGAGCCGTTCTGAGCACTTGGGGAGGAAGGGGGAGTGAATGTTAGGAGACGAAGAAGATTAGCGTAATATAACAAGAAGGAGACTATTTTAGTCATCACTTGGGCTCGGACTTTCAATCGATTTGGACCCACAGCTCAATGTGTTATATTCACTGAGATCAGTCAGCACTTTGGTGTGAGCAGAGTCTGCGACAAAATCAGTGGAGAATCCGACTCCTCACCACCCAGATCAAAACAGCTTTCATGACCAGTGCCAATACGTGGGCTGATCACCAGTATGTTCCAAATGTTACTTCACCTCACCAGCACTAGACGGATGTCTAGAAGGATCGATTTGTGAAGACCCAACACAACAGTATTTAGCATGTCGGGAACTAAGGATGAGACGCTTAAAAAGATAGGATTCATAAATCCCAAAGTGAGCCGCGGGGTCCCTTTGGCAGTGCCTCAGTTGTTGACCCGAGTGTTGAACTGCGTGACTCTAAAGATATTTTCTCTTAACTGACAATCAGAGACTCCGAGGCCAAGTGTTAAGGGAACTTCTCTCCTTTTCTGCCACCTCCTACCGTGTGATGCCATTAGCGAAGAGTTGTAAGTATGACGGAACAAAAAAATGCCCCTCTTCTCTTCCCTCTGAGCAGTACAATGAGCGTCTTAGTATAGCAACCATGCATTCTTCTCCGCTTTGAGCTGCGGGAGATGGCTTCAAAAGTCATCATGCACCACCTCCTTCAGCCACTATCTCATGCTCACTCGCATTTTTTTGCACAGGCTCTCTCACAGCTGAGGACCTTGGAGTGTTGGCCAAACCGAACTCTCGAGCAAATAAGAGGCTGACTGAAGTGAAGCTCCGATCAACTTGGACGCTTTTTCGGTGGGGTCGAATTCGACACTCGAGTGCACAGAGCGGCACTTGAATATGCTGCGAGCAAGAAAAAAAAGAGATACTTCTCGCAGTGAACCAGGATGGAGGAGAGAGAAAAGTGGTTTTTTTTCTCTCTCCAAAGCTCAAGATCGTGAGGTTAAAATTGGCCCTCCGAGAAGCAAAGAAAATCGCGGCTTGAGTCAGGTCAGGTCAACTTTTTGTGGGCACGAATTTGCTCCCCTTACATTTTTTTCCCCCTCTTCTCCTTTGATACTCCGGACTCGATGATGCATCATTCTGGAGTGCGTGGAATGCGTGAGAAATGTCATTGACTTCCAAGGTGTCTTCGGCGTGGTCCTCGGCGATCTCGGACCATCCACTGTTTTCTCGTCGGTCTGGAGATCTTGGGACGACTTCTTCCTCAGGTCGTCCCGGTGGATTCTTCCTCCTGCTCCATCTTGCGGGTAATTTGCGAGATCGCTCAGGCGTGGGAGAGAGACAGACTTGGCAATGGGATGAGTAATGAGCGCTCAGGAGCCAAATCATAAGGTAAAGCAGGCACCACCAGCTTAATGCGCGTACACATCAGCAATATCATAATAAGGCCTTTGCAGTGCGCGCGTCAGCGTGGGAGACGGAGGCGTCTCGCGCCGCTGCGCGGCTCCTATGAAATGTCGCCGATGTCTGATCGCCTGAGGCGCAAAAGCGAAAGCGAGGGAAGCGTCAACCAGTAGCAGGCGCCTTTTTTTTCTCTGCTCATACGTTCTCGGGCACTCACGAGTACACACTTTTGCAGAGTTATGCATTCCAGAGCTGGAGCGGAGCATCTTCACATATACAATGAGGGGGCTACGTACTTCTCTCACTCTCTTTATGCGCGTGCATCGCCTCAGGCTTCGGCCTGACGTTTCTCCTTCGGTGGAAAAAAAAAAGCTCAAGTCGGGGTTGCCAACGACCCGTCAACAGCTACTGGACGGTACGAATAATCCCGTGCTCTGTAGAAGAAGAATTGAACGGAGACAAACAAAGTTCTGGCCGATTTTGGCCCCGCATGATGCTGTTCCAATTACGCCGGCAACCGCATGTGGCAACTCTGTCGCGTTCGTACGTACAGCGGGCGGGCGAGCTCGAAGTGAAGGAAGGATCTGACTTCCTCTTGTTCCGGCAGTGCTCACTTGCGCCGGCCTTCGCGCGCCCGACTTCTCCACTGAACGGCCCTTCGCGCCGGAGAACACCGTTTGGAGGGAGAAAACGCGTACGTGGACGTTGTACTGACGAGCGTTCACGCCTGCCTGCCCGGAAAGAACGAAGAAAAGAGGAGGGAAAAAAAATCGTCGTATCGTTGCCCCTTCTCAGTTTGGTCGGCTTGAGGCTGCGGGTAAGAAGGGGTCTTCGTAGCAAAGAAGAAGAACTGACCAAGAAACCTGTTTTTGGCACACCGAGCGAGGCCTCCGCCACACACGCAATTAGGCCTTTTGCCTACTGCACTGTACTGTACAGATCGCTTGCAGTGCGCTCACCTGTGCCCTGGAGAGAGGAGACGCTGCGTGGCTGCTCTGCTTAAATGAATATCTTTGAAAAGGAAGCCCGAGAGTTGAACATAGTTCCTTCTTTGCCCGCTTTTATTGCCGGAAGAAAGAAGAAGAAGGCTCGTGGTGGAGTCGTAGTAATTGCTTTGTTCTCCTCGCTGCAGTGAAGAGAACTAACTCGAGTGTGAAGACGCACGCCAGGAGACGTCGTTTTCACCCGTGAGAGACACTTTTGCCCCCCCTCGTGCGTGTATACAGCAAATACGGAGGCTTCGAGAGGGAGAAAACGCTTCTGGAAGTAAGAAGCAAAAAAAAAAGGGAACCTCTGGCTTCTCCTGCGTGATCATCTCCAAGAAGCAAAACTATCGGACAGGATGAAAACTCTGAGTGCGTTGCTGTTGTTGTGGCTGCTGCAGGCAACACTCTTATTCAGCGCAGAAGGTAGGAAGGGTTTCTTGTTTCCAAATATAAGATTGTACAAATAAGGTTGTTGTCTCGGCTGAGGCTGTCGAGGGAGGACGGACGAAGGAGAAGTGTTGACCTCAGAAATGAGGAGAAGCAAAACAAGTTTCTTCCCGGCCCAGCCAGAGGGGGCAGCAATCATCAGTTTTAACTTTTTTGCCGTCTTTTAAGGCGTCACATAACGGAGGCGGTCTGAATCCTCGGTCACCTGGGCCAAAATTGTGTTGACGCAGCGTCTGCGCCGCCGAGCTGTGTATCACTGCATGTCTTTGCAGTCTGCCTGGCTGATAGGGTTGGACTCGAGTCCAAGCTTTCTGAATCTAGGCAAAGCGAGTCCGATTTCGACTCACTATTCGACTCAATGCTCAACAGAGATGACTTTTAACAAGTCACCAAAAACTGAAGCCAAGTTGGGAGATTTTCCCACTCTGGAGAAAGGACTTTTTAGTCACCTGCCAGTTTTCTCCTCACATTGGGCAATTCAAAAGACTTCAGGGACAGTTGGGAAAAAAAAAAGTTCAGGAAGGACCGCCAATAGGGAGGGGGTACCTTTCGCAGTCAGATTTTGAATTATTTCGAGTCGTAGACACAATTTGGCTCGATTCAAAGTTTTCGAGTCGGAATCTCACAACCCTAGTCTGGCACGTGCACTATTTTTTTTTTTAAAGCTTTTTAAAACTTTTTTTAAAAGTACAGTGTAAAGATTGGAGCAATTGCACAGTTCGTACGTGGCGCGGATGATTCATCGGACCGCATGCATACTTACATACGTTCCATGTATACTACTTTTGGCGCTGACGCTCCTCATAAGCAAGGGGGAGGAAGGCAGCTTGAATATTAATGGAGCCTAATTTAAAAACGCCCAAGTGGAGTTTTTCCTTGTTATGACGGACTTTAGCTCACTGCACTCACAAACACTGAGTTGGTGATGCTGCCACCCAAGGGGACTTCGTTAGGCGTTATCTTTTCTTTGTTTTTTTGCCCAACTTTTTGGTCTCATCACTTAGAAGCAGTAAAAAAGGTCGACACCAAATTATCTCTCTGCAGAGAAAGGTGATTTTTCCTCCTCGTCACTCACGGGATCTCTCTGATTGGCAATTTCTCCACCGGATATTTCAAATAGCTCCGAGTGAGGCTGGAATGCGTTTATGAGTCAAGATGAGCAGAGCAGCTCGTGCCATCCATCGCGTGGTTTGAATTATGAGGCAAAAGCTGGCGCATCTTATATTGAAAAATTTCTTCACGGGCGTTGCTGGAGAGAAGCTACCGCACCGCCTCACATTCTTTTTTCCTTTTCTCCCTCATAAATCGAGGTGAAAAATAATGCCTGGAGTATGAGAATTGTCGAAAATCCTCGACCATGGGCGGAGGCCAAGCCGGGCATCTTCCAGGCCAACAACACCCTCGTCTCTTTACAAGAAAGAAACTTTTCAAATCCACCGAAAACTTTTACGTCTTCTTGTTCACTTATTGCTGACTGGCAATACAAAAAGGCAGTGTCAAAAAAAAAATCGGCCGAGCAGTTAAACAGTCAAGTCTGCTATCTAAGAAAGAAGGAAAAAAAAATCGTTTTAGATCCATTTCTTAAACTTTTTCAATCAAGTTGCTAGTTTCTCAACAAAAGAAGTGCGAGGGAAGACCTGGATCCTGATGATTGGGGGCCAAGATTCTGTCGTAGACTCCGTATCTTATTGCACTGAATACAATCCTTCAATTTGGGAACAGGCAGTGCAGTGGTATAAGCAGTCTGTGATAACATCTCCACAAAATCCCAGCCCTCCTGATGATGTTGTTTACTACGACGTTGATCTAATGATGTTCCCGCTAATAATGGTGCTATTGGAGCGATAATCATAATAAGACATCAAACTGTAAGGACATGATGATGGAGGAAACTCAAGTTTCTGCAGTTACCACCAGTCAAACGTTGAAGGTTTGCTCTGATGCTCAAGCACAGCTTTGTTTGTCTCCCTCTAACGGGCTCGCTTTAAGCGGTATCTCTTTTCTCCCCCACCTCAAACTGCACGCAGCATCTCAGGTGCTTCCCTCGTCCTCGTATGTTGTCTTCGCGGGCCAAAAGCCTCATGAATGAATTCATGAGAGAGGTGATTCTCAAAATAAACGAGTACGTGACTCCCCAAATATCCACTTTTTTTCCTACCACAACAATTGTTGTGGGGCGCATAAAGGCTACGGGGAGGTCAAAAGTCTTCTTTAGGGCGTTCGAGCGTTTCCTCTTATTTCCTCTCTGTCTGTCTCTCTCTCTCTCTCTCTCTCTTTCCTTGACTCTTTCCTTCTCTCCTTCCTTCTTTCTTCTCTCTCTCTCCTCTCTCCAGAGCTTCAATTTATTTCTCCGGCCTGAGCAGCCATGGGCAGCAAGGTAGACTTTTAGCAACGGCCGCTGCAGTGAAAAAAAAATTGCTGTTGTCTCCATTTCCACCTGAGTGAATGAGGGGGAGGCAGCAACTTGTGTCGTGTGGCTGCTGCTGAGTTTTCATGGTGCAACAATTTTGTTTGCTGCCTCCGTCTGCTTTTTGACTCGCACAAGCCCTGGAAAGAAGCTGCAGAAGCTCATGGGCAAAATTTTTTCTCATTGATACCAGAGATGCACAAAGAGGGCAAAAAAGAACCCTCAGTAGCCACCATTGGCCAGAAAATCTTCCACTTTCGGGCAAAGTGTCAGGTGCCACTGCTAGATATGGTGCGTTTTTGCATCACAGTTTTTGCATCGCTACTTTATAAGCATGTTCCGGTACCGTCTTCCTGAGTAAGGTAACGGCCCAGCCTGGATCCACACCAAGCGCCGATCTAAGTCTCAGCGACAGACGAAACTGCTTGCCTGTGTTAGTCACGGTCTCTTTAGGACCACCACGTTCTAATGTACGTAAACCACGGAGATAATTTGGTGCCATCGCCAGCTGAGGAGCAACACTTTGCACTGAATTATCATATGTTTCTCAACTGAATAGGGGCGATCAAGGAAGGTCCACCTGCATCTCATGCGTGGCTAAAGATGACCAATTTAGAGTCTTCGTTTGAAGCAATTTCTTCCAGTCAGATTTGAGACGATGACGTGAGCTTCTCGTTGCACATCTGAGCCTCCCAAGTCACACACACACGCCCATGCTCTTTGTGCACGAGCACACGTTGAAGCAGGGAGGGCAATCGCCCTCTGTTCGTCTTGGTGGCCGTCATGTACATACGTACGTGCGCACCTCTTTATGTATATCATTGGCCCTCAAAGGACCGTGCAAGACAGGCTCACCCCGGCGTATTCAGTCCGTAAATAATCTTTGGCCTGCTTCAGCTCGTGTCTTTCTTGGCCTCCCCCAAGTCTCTCCTCTTCTTCTTTCATAATCCCCTATCATTTGTAAAAGGACTGGTGGTTGGGGGATGAGTTCACTTCAGTTGCTTTCTGAATGCTTAAGGAAAGAAACAAAATTTAGCACATACGACTGAGTGAAAAAAAGGGGATAACTTTTGGTCGGCAATGAAAGGTGTAATATCTCGTCACTCCACTCGGCTATTATGTATAGGAATTATCCTAAATCCCAATGTAGCAAATACCCCTTGTGCACAGTACAGTGGGAGAAAATCGGACGTCTGATTTCTCTGCATCCGTCGATATGCATGATCATCAGTCAGCGCAACACGCTATGTATGAATATTTGATGTGTGCTACAACACAATACTTCCTCGGGATGCAATTTCCCCCGTGGCCACGGACTCCTTACGCACATACACCGCGCACTTAGCCAGGAGCTTTACCCTGGAATGCTCCGGTCTATTGAGCAGATAAAAGCTGCCTCCTGTGCTTATTATTGACTCATCTAGAGCCAACAAACGGGCGATCACGAAATACTGTAATCAGGAGTGCCACCATCCATTGCCAACATCTCGCGTCCAGATCGCGCGCTTTCTTTGTGAGTTTCTTTTTCCCCCACTGCCTCGCGCCCCTGACGTCCAGGATGTTTGAGACAGACTTCAGTAGTGGCAATATCCTCCTCCTCTCCCCCTTCTTTGTCCGATGTGTCGTCGGCACCGCCGTCAGCCACCCTGTGGCTGTTGGGCTCTATGGGCTCACACGAGTGTACTCGGACGTACTAAGAGTGGGGGGGATTGAGATAGAGATAGAAATAAAGGGAAGGAAAGACAGGATATTGCAGAGAGAGAAACTAGAAGATAAAATCGCAACAGTCGACATGGTTCGTCCTCTTTACGAGCATCAGACCAGTAGTACAAGGGATTTATGGATCTCCTCTTGCCTGCTGTCATGAGGCCAAGCAGCAGAGAGAGAAAGGGTTATTGACTTCCCCGGTACTACGGACTCGGGTACAAGAGGCCAATCTTTGTGATGGAGGGAGCTGCGGCCATGATTTGTCAAGAGGCTCTCCCCTTTTTTGCCCAAATTCCCGTTGTTTTTCATTCATTTTTTTTTTTTTTGCCCCTGTCACGCTCCATTCTCCGGCGGATTATTCATCACCGCTCTCGTCAGCGCCCAGCAATTACTAACTCCCCAAATGTTGGCTCCCTCCGGTCCAGCGTGCGCGACGTCAGGCACTAAACGTAACGAACGTATTAGCACAAGTGAGGAGAGGCCAAATGATACTCGATCCATCGCTTTTATGTGCGTGGCACTCCGGAAAATGTGGCAGCTGGCGCACAAAATTCCGCCCGGTTTTGTCTTTGCTCAGATAGGCGACGGAGCCGGCGACGGAGCCGGCGAGCGAGCGAGCGCGTGGGGGTCATTTGTCAGCATTTCGGCACGGCCAGGTCACAGACGTCCTTTTCTTTTTTCTTTCTTTTTTTTTTTCTCCCCGTGAAACCCGATCCTTTTAGCGATCGCTACATCGATTTCCACAGTGTTTGCGCTTCAATGGAGGAGAGAGAAAAGTGTTGACACATCATGTGCACAGGGAGTAATTATTCAAATTTGCTGTGGTTGCGTAAGAAATTGCCAATCGCCCGGACTTGGTTCGCTTTGCCCCAAAGAAGACAAAGTTAAGTTGTTGGGTTGTTTTTTTCTGTGTGTGTGTGTGTATTAGCTTTGATTCTTGCTTGCGTGTCACGCGCTCACTCCAGCTCGGCTGCTTCCATCTCTTCTTCCCCCTTTACAGTGACAAAGCGGCCAATTTCCGGCTGTCACGACATTTTCGCTTTTTTTTACCTATTACATTACTGGTATCACAAATGGGGGAAGTTTTATTCTATTCTGTACCCCATATGACTGCGTGTGTGTCCGTGTGTGTAGCGTTGCGTACGCGCCCTGTTCAGCGCTTCCAAATCGCATGTGTTTCACCAATTAGTTCCAGGAGATAAGTCTCCGCCACAGCCAGCGAGTGTGGTACGCGATGCAGTGGGCGAGGACCTCGAGTCCGGAGTCGAGCCAGTCGTCGTCCACGTACTCGAGATTGTTCGTGTACTGACCCAGCTGTGAGGCAGGAGGCTGCGCCGAGAGCAGGCATTTCGAGTTTCACTCACTTGACTGTAGCTACTTTGGACTCGAGAGTACTTTAAGCTTACACACTTTTTGTACTAATTGACAGTAAGAATGATGCGGGACTTTTTTTCGTCGCTCTTCCGTAGCTGCGGGTGGTTTCATCTCTGACTTTACGACATCTCTCTCAGACTCCTTTTGTGCCTTGACTTCCTCTCCTCCCAAATCTTCTCCTTGTGGTAGACATGTCAACGGCAGGAATATAAATGGAGAAAGAGCTCCTTTTGCAGCCTGTTCTGGTCCGTCGTGAGAAAGCAGAAAAGCAATGTATTCTTCTGTTAGGGAATGATGCACAGTCAAGTCAAGTTGCAATTGTGGACAGGTAAACCGTGGTGAGGAGAAAATGAATTTATGCAGTCAATGCAGGCGTTCAGGGAGAGGAATTTTGACCGACCACGACCACACGGGAGATTGATTAAGTGAGTAGATGCCGGTCGGCCTGCCGGCCTGCCTGCCCGCCTGCAGCCGACCAGCCGGCCTGTCTGGCTTGAAGCTTGCATAAAACAGCGATTATGCAGTCAGTCTGGCCGAGACGGACACCGGAACACACGAGTGGTGCTTCTTTCATCCTCTCAAAAGTTCACACATTTTCTCGAAGCCCAAAAATAAGCTCTGACGGTGGGCAACGATGTCGAGCAAGCCTAGGTCTTGACATTCCTTCCTGGGGTCTTTGGCAATTTCAACCCTAAAAAAAAGTCTGGTTTATGAGCCTTTATCGCTCCGCTCTATCGGTACTGAAACTAGATCTCAGCTACCACCAGCAGGCACCACCAACCTACGTACGTACGTTCGACAAGAGTGCCAAAGCAAGTTTGCTAAACAAAAAAAAAAGGCAGGTGGATGCTTGAGCAGCTACCGCTACCAGAACTACTTCAGCAGCGTGTTTCTCGTCTGCACGCCGTCACTGGTCCCCATGTACGGCACATACATTGCTCATAGTACGTACCTAACGTAGTTAAGCAGTGGTGAGAGATAAGGGCTAGGCCAGGCAGCACCAGAAAGACCTTTCCTCGGTTTATGTCCCCATTAACTGCGCCCAGCCGGGCTAGTTTGCAACCGACTGTTGTTAGAAGCTCTTCTTTGTTAAACAGTTCAGGCAACTCAACAGAGAGAGAGGAAGAAAAAAGCGCATTCCACGGTTTGGGGGACCTGAAATATGTGTGTCCTTAAGACTATTTTCAGTGGGATCATCCGTAGCTCGTCATGACTTTTTGGCGGAGAGTTACTCTTCACAATTGGCCAGCTCTGTGGGAATGTTCACGTGAGCATCGTCGTCAGTTCTGCGTCCATAGATCACTGACGCAGAGAATCACTCAGCAAACTTTCCTCTCTATACATTCCACTGCATGAAGTGCGCTTGGTGCTGCAAAATTGGGTGGGTAGAGGAAGACATAGCTTGGAAGGGACTTCGATACGCACCAGATTTGTTTTCACTACTCTGACCACAGCATCTCGATACCGGCGTTGACAGGCCTGACTGAGTCAACATTGTCCTGTGTACAGAGTGGTCCAGCAATAATTGCGGAGTCTTTTTCGGCCGTATCCCTTCTGTCCGTGAATGGATTATCCTTCACTTTGCAGCCAACCACTTTTGGATCGCGTTGTACGCATGTGGATACACAGACGCTCTATCTATTGCCCCCTTAACGTACTGTGCGTACGTACACATCTATCTACCCTGTTTCACCCCACTGGCTCTGCTTTTCCTCTCGTACCATCCTTGTTTGACTGCTGAGATGGATGGCCCCACCTTGGGCATATGCCCATAAAAGCCTCCTTATCTGCGCACAACCCTCTCCCCTCTCTCTTGACAGATAAAATGTGCGCCAAAATTCCCCTCAAGAAGAGGAATAACATATTGTCTGACTCGGGGCCCCCATATCATTGGTTTGCATACGTCACGTCGTACAGACTCGGTGCTCTGCCAGACGCACTGAAACACGTGTGTGCTGCTGTACAGGGTGCGGAGAGCAAACCGGGACTCTTGTTTTTAAGGCTCGTTACAGCCTGAGAACAATGTTAAATAGTCTGGCGACCGTATAACCGGTTGTGCATGGAGGATTGTGTCCGCACCAGAAACATGTAAGGAATCTCCAAAGAATTGAAAACATCCAATATCCATGGGTGCATCATCGACCTCCACCATGTCCAAGTTTTTCATCGTGGCCGCAGACATGTTGAGGCCCGAGCCGGAGGAGCACGTTCGGCTTGCATACGTTTCGACGCAGTAGTTTAATGATCGGATGCCGTTCAATCGAGTGAGGTATCAGCCAAGTGGAAACTCCCACTTCGTTCTCCGCATCCCCACTACATGTGTAGACAGTGTCGAATAATTCTTTTCGTCAGTATGCGTGGCTCAAGTACTGTTTAGGTATGCTTTACAGCGTCCCGTTGATCTCTCTGCTCGAGTAAGTCCATAGGGTGGGAGGATCTCCCTCCCCATTGGTTTCTTGGCATCTTCTCCCCCTTCTACCTCAATGGAAGAACGTAGAACATGGACTTTCTTCCCCTTTGTCTCGGCCGGAGGCGGTTTTTTTTCAGTCATGTTAATTTCCTTAAGCCCTTTTTACCTCGTCGTTATCCCCTAATTTTCCTGCTATCCTGGGATAACCGCAATTGGAATATCAAGACCACAAAGTGCATGGACTTCTTGTCTCCGAGGAGAAGCTTCTGTCTGGTCATGCATAATTCATTGCAGCAATTGAAGATGGGAAGAACTGGAGTCAATAGTGGAGTGTTCGAAAAAAGGGTTGAGACAGAACTCGGTCTCAAACATAAGCTTAGCTACGGTTTTATTGGCCACCTTTATGGCATTCAATCAGGACTCATAAGGCTTGCAAATGCTGCACACGATCCAGACGGGCCGTCTAAAGTGACCTAGATAATCCGTAGAAAGTGGAATAATCCTCGTGCCTTTATCGATTTCTTCCTTATGCTCCCGAACACAAGTAGTGCAAGGTGGATCCCTGAATGTGGCACAGAAAGAAGAAGAATCCCAATTATTTCTTGTTATCCATCCCTAGGAGTGCGTACTAAGAGCAAGTTCACCCCATCCCTCTCTTTTTCGATCCCTCTTCGGTCCTCTTTAGTTCCCTATGGAGCCATCCATTCCATTTTGAGATAATTTCCTCTCTCTCTCAGACAATGCACTACTGCACGTACGTAACGATAAACACTGGGGAAAATAGGATGGCAGACAGGTAAAGGCTAGATAGGTAGGGTGAAAGAGATAATGGGTTAACGCATTCTGCTGCGAAGCATGACCAAACGGACAGTGCAGTTCGGACAGTGGACCTCATGACAGCGTTTGGCATGGACAAAGTTGAATCCTCGGAGACACAAGTGAGAGTTTTAAGGCCATGCAAAAATATGAGTACTGCTACATAAAGCGGACATAAATTCACCCAGGCAAAAACCGGAGCTGCCGATTAAAATTAGCATTAATTCAAGTAGTTTTAAGGATCGTCCTATTACGCTCTGGCATAAGCAATAATTTATCGTTTTGCAACCCCTCCCTACCCCCAACTCGGTCACCGTGTACACCCACCCCTGTCTGTCTGTCTGTCCATGGTCTTCCTTCTTCTCCCCATTGGTGACTGCAGCATGTCCAACTTGGAGTGACCCGTGTGTGTGTGTGTCTGAGAGAGAGAGAGAGAGAGAGAGAGATGGGGGGGAGGAGGAAAATTGATGAAGCTATAAATTTAAGGCATAATACGTTGACTGTTAAATTCGGTCGCGTTCTAATATGTTGTAAATCCAATGAAGCCCGTCAGACCAGACACCCCCTGGTAAAGTCTGTCTGTGCCCAAGAGTTGCTAACGCTGAGCACCGATCGGCGTGTCGAGAAACAATAATTAAAGCTGTCAGTCAATGTTATCCTTGACGCTGCAACCGTTTTCCCACCTAAGTGGTACTCGAGATCAAAGGCGAAAACCTCTGAACGAAGTCCCTATATGTTTTTGTTATACAGGACAGGATATATCAAAATTATCGATTCCCCCTGACGTTCTGCCAAAGCAGACGGCCTTTTTTTACGTCTTGCCTTCCTCTCTAATCAGTTGCTTCGTCAATGTGGGGCACCCAATCAGCTCCAACAATATTGGCAACCCTGACTCCATGGAAGACACAGAAACAAAGCAAATGAGAACACATATGAGCAGATGGGACTTATTTCGGGAGAGGGGATTAAGATCTCTACACCCTGTATTCACATTGCTTCTTTTTCAGGCAAGCCTTACGGTGATGACAACAATGACATCTATTCAAATGATGACTACGAGGACGACGAGCCAAAGAGGACCGAGAACGTTATCTTGGAGAACCCGAGATTCGTGTCCCAGCCCAAGAATGAGCTGGTCAACGAGCAAGCAACCATCAGGTTGCCTTGCATACTCAACAGACTAGGTGAGACTGCTACAACTGGCGTACACAGTAGAGGTGGACTAAGGCCCGAACTTAAACTAATCCTTCTTTGGAGTGAAGCTAACTTTTATTCACGTATGTTGAGCTAATAATGTGGCACGAATACGGCCTACCTATGGGCAAAAATGGCGTCCTCTAACGAAGGCATCATCTATCTATCTATGCATCTATCCACCCATCCATCTATCCATCCATCCATCCATCCATCCATCCATCTATCTATCTATACATCTATCCCTGGATTACATAATTGCAGGTGTGCACGTTCATACGTAACGCGTGCTGTACCTTGACTTTTTTCTGCTCTTACCAGCCACAATTGGTTGTAACGAGTTGCGACTATGTTGGCCTCCGAGGTCTGGAGATGAACACTCTTGATCCCACAAGGAGCAACGCTGTGTTGCGCAGTTGCACTTACAAAATCGCTCATAACTTTCAGCCAAGAGGCTGGAGGAGGCCGCCGTTGAGGCCGTGGGCAGTAATTTTGTCAAAAAAAAAGATATTATTGTCAGTGGCAGAAAAGTAACCTAACCTTGCACCCGAACTTGTTCTCGTAAAAGTTTGACGAGAAACCAATCCGCGTCCCCTCGACTACCGCACCCAGGGTGTATGGCACGACTAGAGTAAATAGGTGAAATCTGCCTCTTCCTCTTGTCAGCCAAACCTCAATTACGCTCCCCTTCGAGCTTAATCATACTGTGTCTTCCACCGTTTGGGCTCGTGAGTCGCACCTGGTCTGGCCGAGAGAGACACTCGTGTTGTATGCGTATGGGAGAACGAAAAACCTTTCGAACCATTAATAATTTGGAGAAATAGGCGTCTGCTTCCTGTCCTGGCAAGACCGAAGTGCTGTGCGCTGCTGCCCATGAAGCCATCAATCACAACGACGCCTGTTACGATAAAAAAAGAGCCGTTTATGTTCTTTCAGTATAACTCAGTGTCTGGGAGAGTCATTGATTCGACAAAAAAGGGACACGCAGCTTGCATGTCATTACCGACCAAGAACACTGGGAGAAGTGCAAAGAGTGGACACACTTTTTCCCCCCTCAACCGACCGCAAAAGCAATTATCGTTTTAGCCACAGGCGTGACATTGTGGCTTTTCCTTCTCCTCATCCAGCGTTCCATGTGCAGACTACGTAGTCGGGCAAAGGCAGGATCTTGGACATCCAGGCAAAGTGACCAGGGTTGGCCTCGAGTCGAGTCCATGACTCGATTCAGCTCACAGACAAAAATTGGGTCACTGCCCTGTATGATGAAAAGGCCTCTGGCCAGAATGGGAAATGCTCCCAACCTTGACAACCAGGCTTCAGTTTCGGGGGGGGGGGGAATTGATAAAAGTCGGTACACTTTTACCCCTCTCCAAGTCTCCAACCCCAACTTTGACTTGATTTAACCGATTTTTCTGGCCCGTGATTGAATCTTGAGGAGGAAAATTTTGACTCGACAACAACGCTAACGCTGACTATGGGTACATTATTACCTTCTTTCTCTCCATTGTTTATCGGAATTCTCTCATTCCCCTAACGACCATGTTTTTGTGGGCTTTTGCTCGTCAGAGTCGAACCCTGTGATGAAAAATACGGAAAAGGCTTTGAGGGATGAATAATTATTCACGAGGATAAGTAATAATAAGGGGCTCCTGCACTAATGACTGTCTAGCTTTCTCTCGCCTCCGCATCTTTCTGTACGCAAAGAATTGCTGAAATGTCTGTCTAATGTAACAAGTGTTTCATGCATGAAACAAAAGTGCAGTCACTGCACGCATAAAGGAGGGGGTTTAGAGTCAGACATCCCGTACTTATGGTGTCAACTTCATGCACACGCTTTAGAGTCGCTCGAGCAGCAACCTCATCTTGCGCAGAAGGCATCATTTGTCGTGGAAATAAAAATCCCAGTCCACTTATTTTTGAATTTGGCGCCACTTTGCTGCACGCCAGACGCTGGACTCGCAACTGTGCCCGGACAGATCAAGAGTGCAAAAGTTTGATCAAATCTAAGGATGCCAAAGATGGAGGGAGAAACCACAGACAAATGCCACTTTGGTGCCAAACTTCAGCCTCCCGGCCAGCTCCTTCGCGATAGCGGCTCTTTTTTTATTTTTTTTTTGCTGCCTATTGCATGACAAATGGCGTCTCCTCTGGCTGTCGGTACAGTTTGTTTGTGGAAAATGTGATTTCTTCGCACCTGCCTCTTCCACCACCGCACACGCAATTTGGTGGTTGATATTTTTCGCTAAAGCAAGTACAGTTAGACTCGCTCTCACGTGACAACATTTAATATATATTCCGTACATCCAACTGAGAGGTAAGGAAAAAATACAAGCATATTTTCTTCAATATTCGCATATGATATGTAAGACGACATGCATAAAATGATTGTGGTCGCAAATGCATCTACGATTTAGCGGTTTCTTGTCAACACGGAGCAGAAGTAAGAAACCGAATATTCTGTGATGCAGAATACCTGACTGAGGCTGTTGTTCAGAGAGGAAAACGAAGCATTCTTATCTACAGTCACGCCCTCCCCTAACATTGTGATGCTTTAGGCGAGTTTGCGACCGTCCACTTCTGGTTGAACATGTACATTACTCTGAGAAACTTACAGCCAAGCGGTCATGTGTCAGAGTACCGCAGTATAGAACAGGTACTTGCAGTGACAGGAAATCAATGCAGCCCCCAACTTCTTTTGAGATGGCCACTTTCGCACTTCAAGTTTGCGATAATTTGTTGATGGGCGCATTTGCCACAACCTTAGAAAGTTATTGCGTGTAGTCAAAGTCACGCACTCATTGCTAGACCTAGAAGTTTTTGGTCGACAATTTTGCAGCTAAGGCAAGCTACGTTTTTATTCCTACTTTTTCATCTTTATTATTGCTACAGTTTTTTTCTTGAAAAAAGGAGTGGTTTTCTCTATCTGTATCCAGTTGGGTGGGATTCAATGACTTGAACATTCTCTCATAAATACCTGCTAAATCTGCTAAATCCAGACAATGACAAATCATTTGTGTTTGAGCCCGCTTTTGTTGATGCCTCCAGGGAAGGGACGAGAAGGAAAGAATATTTTCTTTCCTCAGCTCCTGTTCTTGGCATCTCTGGAATGGAAAATGTCAAAAATGCCAGACGAGCCCACCCATGATTAATTGCCAATTCGGCCCAGGCAGCCCAAAGGTTTTTCGAGAAAAATTGCTTTCAATGGGGCGGTTTTCTTTTTTTCATTCCTACCACGCAAACGCGATCAGCATGACAATGTTTTGGCCTCTTGTTCTTGTCCTCCTAAGTGAAGCCCTTGTGCTGGCCGGCGTCGGCTGCCGTCGGCTGCCAGGGCTTTCGCTGGGTGGCTGCTAATGCCATAAGTATGTAAAGACTGATTGGTTTTCTGCTCTGTGCGGAGGCAGATGTTTAGGGGCAATAAAGAGAATAAATAGTCGGCCCCTGCAGGACTTCTCCGTGCACGCCGGCGGGCCGGACGGGAGCCACTTACGCTGCTTTGTTTTTTTTTCGCCAACACGGGGGTAGAAGACATATTGAAAGAAGAAGGAAAGACTTTATGGTGGGGCCATAAAAATCTAGGCTGAAAGTGAGTAGAAAGTATAGCCTACTTGTCTACCGTTTGCCAAAGATACGAGACGCGTCGTTATAATGCGTAAAAAAACTGACAAATAAGAGAGAGCAAAGCACACTTGTCCATGTGGCGAACAATGAACTCATCACTCTCTAACGCGTACTGAATACTTGGCCATCACTCAGAAAAGGCTGATCCAGAGACGCTGCTGTGAGGGTCGCGATGTAAATTTCGCCAGATCAGGATGACAACGGACCGACGCTTGGCTCAGGTGCCGACCGGGTCAGGCAGTGCAAACCGGTGCAGTTCTCCTCTTGCCGAAGGTGAGGAGAAACGGATGCACTCACTCCTGCTGACGTCAGCCTCGACGGAGATGCACGAGCCGCTTTTCACCTGGTGGCTGGTGCAGATCTGGTCGCTCATGAGGAACTTCGCTGACGCCGGGTGAAATTATACGCAAGGGTTTCCCCTAGAAGGCTGGGGAAACTGTCAGCTGTGGATGGCAGATACGCTGATCAAACCTTGGGAAACATCGTTTGAAAAGTCTATCCGTCAGCTTTAAATTGCGCCTTGAGCAAGCCCTAAAAGGGCCACTTGAAATCTCACACGTGCCTTTGATCGAGCTACATGCATATAATTCGTATAGTGCACAGGTTTCTCTCTTTTCCAGAGGGTTTCGTACTGCTGTGGAAAAAAGGTGAAGATATCTTGACGGTGGGCAAGCAAGTGATTGACCAATCAGGCCGGATGAGCCTTGAGGAGGTACCCAACGGAAATCACCTGCTGATTGCGTTGGCCGAGGAGGAGGACGCTGGCAACTACACCTGCCAGATCTCCACCTATCAGCCGTCGGAGCAGCATCACTCTGTCAAGATCAGAGGTGAGTCTCATGTTCCGTAGTTCCTGCAGGGGTATTCAGTGCATCTGCACCAACGATGACAGGGTATTTTCGCCACAACTACCCTGCCAATAACAAGAGCACCCCGCATAGAAGAGAATTCTGGAGAGCCAAATCTTTTCTAAGTAGTTGTGATGGGGTTATAAATTACAGGGGCAGTTTTTTACACTTTTTGCTCAAAACTTTGTGGTTCTGGCGTGTTTTTTTAAGGCTTCATGAGTTAGCAGCAAGAATACAGTAGGAAAAGCAACCAGAAGCATGAGACAGCCATGTGGAAATAATCCTGTACCACGTGCCAAAGCGTTGCAGTCTTGGCAAGCTTTTGCCAAACTGTTCATGCAGGTATTAGCAGTGACTCACCCTTTTAAAGTGTACGAAAGGAACTTTTCCACTACTTACAACTGACACTGGACGGCCGTCAGGGCAACCTGGGCCATGATGAGTGCCCCGTTTCGCTCTGGCATAAGTAAGTAGCCTTATAAGCAGAGTACACTGTCCCGACATCAGTGAGCTTAGCATTGCATAATCTGTGTATTAGTAGCAGAACACATGCCAAAAAAAGCTCCAAAGTTGTCCCTTCGGATTACACTATAATAGTGAAATGTTTGTCCGTCTTATTCTTCCTGCACAATCTTGTTATGTCATTTAGGAGTGACTCAACGGGTCTTTTCTTCTCCCTTTGTGTCCCGGAGTCTTTTATCCTCGACAAATCATATATCAACGATGTAACACTTCTTATATTTTCGGCGCCGCAGTTATCAGACCTCAGGCCTTGTATCTAACACAATTTTCCTCAGCACCAGAGGGGGACGTTGTAAATGGTCAGAATCTCCCTGACGTATCTCTTTTTCTAACCTGCTCCCTCACACACGCCTCGCAGTGGGGAACCGAGATGTGAAGAGCAATCTAAAAATCAATTTCTCAACAACCCGGCCGACCCCAACGCCGTCTCCGGGCTCTGGGTGAGCGCCGCTTCTCAAAAAAGCACACACATTTCCAGCTCTTTGGCCTCTTCAAGCTACTCCTAATTGAATTCTTGAGAGGTACTTGACAGACAAAGATCTGCTCCTTGTGAAGGGGCAAAAAGAGACATTTCTTCTTCCCAGGTCTCCCAGAAGACGTTTATGGCAGAATAATGTGAGAAACACTTGCTCAGCTGCTCCATCCCTCCACCCATTATTTGTTGTTAGCATTTGCCACAAGAAAGTAGCCGGAAAAGTACGTTAATTTAGCCAAACTTTCCCTCAGTTTGGTGTGGGAGTGCACATATGCGGCTTCCCCCCTCTGCTATCCCACGTTGGCGGTGGAAAAGAAAACTTTTGGATACTGCTAAACAGCCAAGAAACCCCTTTTCTCCCCTCTTTGCTCGCTCACCCTTTCCTCAAATCAGCCGACGACGTCACTTTTTCCTGACACTTTTTTCACGCCAAGAGGCTTAAGCTTAAAAAAAATCCATCCACGGTGTTTCCCGAAATTGCTTCCGCCCGAATTAGTATGTTAATTCGGCACTGGCTGCACTGAAACTGTTACTTGGCTGCTCATCCCAGAAGGGACGGATACAATTTTCGACAGGAGGGGGAAAATCGTTCAGAAAGCGCTGAAGGGCGGGATGCGTTAATAACTGCCTGTTTGCTGCTGCCACTTCGGCCCTCCGGCGACGTCAATGCTTAGTAAACGCCTCAGCCCACTTCGCTACAACACGTACAATGGGGGGGAACCCGGGGCATTTCCCCCCTCCCCCCCCCGACGCTAACGCATGAAAAAATGAGGTGAAACCTGCTACTGCAGTTTGACTCCTCTTTGATCTACCTCGATTTAATTTGTTCGTCCCGTTCCCATTCCGTAGAAGCAATTTGAGGTGAAGAAGGGAACACCCAAGATGACTCAAATTCCTCTTCTGTGAAGACCCCATTGTTGGTGCTCAGCGAAGCCATCTTCAGCTCCCTCTCCCATCCGGAGATTGCTCTCCCTATGCACTGGAGAGACCCCGATGGAAGGGGAAAAAATCACTTCCGCGGTATCCATCAGTAGAGCCCGACAACAAAAAGAGGGATTGACCCCTGTCCAGGTTGCTCTGAACTTACTACACGGTATAACACTTTCTTTGTGAGTGCTACACACATTCTTTTTTTAAGTTCTAATGCGCAACCGTGCAAAGTTTTAGTGCAGTCGTCCCTGCAGTAGAACTTAACACATCACCTATAGAAACCTGAGTGTTCCCAGTGCTTCTTCCCTCTTTGGTCCCTGCTGTTGACGTTAATCCCACCGGATCGCTTCACTTTTCAACCAGGGCGCACTTTCAGCTATCTTGGCAAAAAGAAATATGGATCCACTGCTGTTACTGGTCCATCCGGAACAATGGCCAAGTTTGGACAGCAGCACTTTTGTCCTTCGCATTGTCTTAAATTGTTAAGGTCAACACACAAAAGCTGGCAAAGTTACTTTTCCTTTGTGACTGCATTTTTCGCAGCATGTGGGCAGATCAATCTATCCATCCTGAGCTTTGCTTTAACAGACGTGTGACCAATACTGGTCGTTACCAGCATGCAGCAAACGTCAAACGCGATGAATGGACATTTCTTACATCTCCAGTCGTTCACAAAGTGTGCGTTATGCGCGTTTGCCACACAAGATGTGAGAGATACTGATTGAAACGCCCACTCTTGGCTGCAGCGAGCCTAACCCTTGATCCTGGGTGAGCCTGCCAAGATGCCATCGACAGCGTGGTGCAGACGCGTCTTCAGCAGTGCTGTGCAAATTTTCTCTGGGGAGACTCGTCCTGGAGGGAGGCAAATCAATCTTTACGTCACATTGTCCATTTTGCCCTCATTTTGTTTGTAGTCACGACGTTCAGAGAAGAGCTACTTCTTCTCCACGTTCCCTTGGTACTGACAGCGGGCGGCAAAATCTCTTCCACCCTTCTCATGTACTGGTAGCGGGCGGTAAAGTGGAGGTCAGGGACTCCCGAGGCGCTACTTGAAAAATACTGAAAATATCCACCCATGTGAGTTGCCAACTTTGAAGTTGGGCAGCTTGTCCATGCCGCTCACTCTGGTGGTGAAAACGGACAACCTGAGCTAAGACACCTGAACATCGAGGTTGGACTCAAGACCTTTGCCAAAGTAGCCACCCTGAGGTCACTGCAGCCGTCCTCGAGCCTCGGTCGGCAACACTTTCGAGGCCGAGTGTTCGCCACAAGCTGCTCTGCCCAATCCACATAAGGCCCAACTCCAGCCTTCTTCCCAAAGGGTTTCCTGGTCTTCGTCCTGTCTGAATACGTCTGCTGCCAATCGAGGCCGTCATCTCTGTCAATGTTTCATGAATATTAATCTGGCGATTGACAATTATTTTTGCTGCTCTCTCCGACAAATCGTTTCCTGCCTGACTGCCAAAGTGATCTGAAAGTTGCGTGCTCGCACAGATGATTTATAGCTGGAGACTTGCAGATAAATGATCACGTTGGTGCAGAGAAACTAAGAAAGAAAAACATCGACAGTTGTTACCTTTTATTGGAGCACGAATTTAATCGCTCGCCTGAGTGATTTTTGTTCGTACGTCTATGAGAAGTTTCTTTTTCTCCAGCTCCGGTCTGGACGCTGGAGCCGCCAAACGAGTGGATTCTGGCGCCATCAAAGCTCTCCAGTGCGAGCACGCGTCGTTTGTACCTGGTGACGAAAATGGAACATAAAAGTGAAATAGTGTCCAGGCTGGAGCAGCACTAAAACTTGACAAAACTGCAACAGCTTACGACCAATGACCCTGATCAGGTTGAAAGTCATGGCAATCTTGTCACGGACAGACTCGACTTGGACTGAAGGGTCGGAGGAGACAGAGAAAATTCAACACTGGGTGGTGCGCAACACGCACGAAAAACAGCGTCACACACGCGCAGCACTGAGTGCTGTGCACCGAACAATAGCTCATCCAATGCTGCAAGTAACGCTGCTTACGTAGTAACGTAGAGTAAATGATTCTGTAAAGGCCCGATCGAATCTCCCTGATAGAGCGTGAGATGATGTCAATATGTTTGCCCCCAAATACCCTGCTCGTGTGCCTGAGATTATCACTGGAGGGTCAGAACTTTCCCACAAACGCCATTGTAATCTAGCCGCACGTTTAGTCATCGACCATTTTTTTTCTCTCTCTCTCTCTCTGCTTCGTGTTTGTTGACAAAACCTTTTCTCGCAATCTTGTGTACGGCAGCAACGAGCAGCTGATGGATCGTTGGACTGTGGAAGGAGGGTCCGCCTGTCCCGTCCCCTGTGTACACGTATGGACGCTCATCGATCTTATTGGCGTCCATTCATTTCGCACACTTTCTGAAAGGCAGGGAGTGGAGTGGATATATTGCTGCGTTCTTCAGTAGCGTTACAGCACAGTGCATACGCTGATAGGATCGCACTCATGCAACTACTACGTGTTCAAGGCCATGCATGGTTGAGTTCACGTCTCTCCTTCTTCACAATTGGTTTCTTTTATCTTTGCAACAGCGAAGTGACTCGTTCCCAAGGATTTGACCTTTGTGCCACTGCCATTAGGGAGACCGCCAAGATGGCACTGAAGCATCTGGCATTCATGCACGTGCGTGTGCCAAAAACGCAGTAATGGAGCACATTAGTGAACCCTGAGGAAAGGATTATGGCTCCTGAACAGTAGTGAATCGTATCTGTTATTCAATACTGTCTCTCCTCTGTCGTCCGGATGATTGATCAGGATCACTACTGCACGTATCCAGTATGCACCGCTGACTTTTATTCTAGCAGCTTGCGTCCTACTGGGTATGAGTAATAATAATTCGCTGGGGATTGGACTTCCTGATTATCCAGCATTATTGTACCGGTATCTGAGAACATACGTACTGAGTACAGCAGTCCAGAGATTACTAGTATGCGCAACGTGCGTACTGTGCGTGTGCCAGCCTTGTCGAGGATATATAGTGGTATACATGCGTACGTACGCCCGTACCATTTGCCTGCCTCAGCTAGCTTGCCTTAATCGTTCCATCAGATTAGAAATTGCGATTGAGTTGGGCCAAGGCGCAAATTGCAGTAAGTGCACCAAATCCTGGAAAGTGCACGCATTGTGCTCGACGAGATGCTCAAGTACTGTACAAATACCGGGGGGAGTTGAAAATTAACGCAGGGCGTTGCCGCGCACTTGTATAGTCGGGCCAGTCAGTGCTTAGTAGAAAATTACTGCACAGGCTCGCCCACCCCTCAGGCAGGCACTGGAGACTGCAGCTCCATCGTAAGTCATTTGGGAACTTTCCAGAAATACTTTCTGTTGTGTCATCTTCTCCGCGCACTGTTTGTAGAAGGGGTTTCTCGACCATTTTGCCCCGTTACAGCGGAGGACTTGACGGATGATCCATTCGTTCCCCACCCCCCAGCCCAACGCGACAAAAAAGGGGACAAAAAGAGCAAAAACTAAGCTCTTTTTTTGTATTCCTGAACAAAGTGAAGCCGCGTGATTGCAAAATCTTCTGTACAAAAGCTTCCGGAGTAAGTCTATATTCCACACATGGCAAGTCTGTGCAGCTCAGCTTCGAGACTCCAGATGTGGTAACTCTGTGGCGCATGAGGAAGAGAAGAGGTGTGTTCAACTTTACTTCTAGTCTCGAAAAAGATAAAACTATTTCACGTGTCCCTGCGGTGCGTATTTCACTTCCAACGACACCAGTGAAGGTGCAGGAGACGTTGGCAAATGATTGCGCGTCTGAAGGCACTTTGGCAATTAGGTTAGGTTAGGAAGACGAGGAGGGGTGACAACAACAACCGCACCAGGAGCAGAAAGAATGAGCCAGCATCACAGCGGGGGGGGGGGGGGGGGGGGGGGGGGGGGGGGGGGGGGGGGGGGGGGGGGGGGGGGGGGGGGGGGGGGGGG
>JAAUXU010040792.1_pt1 | contig 35529 bp, 41 predicted proteins | sample 7278151 | NCBI WGS metagenome assembly JAAUXU01 (sample SAMN14350113, study PRJNA611818) | marine sediment metagenome | isolation source: surface marine sediment (1.8m) | place: French Polynesia: Moorea | collected 2018-08 | reverse complement strand
TCACAGCTCATGGCGAGCCACAACAGGGTGCCAAGACGTTACCGCCCACCCTGTTGTTCCGACCTAAGCGCACGCGCGCACACAATGCGGCAAATTTCTTGCTCGGGGCTACGATCTGTCCAAAATGCTTTCCACCTGAGAGTGAGGCTAATTAATGGCTGATCGTTTGTTTTCTCCTCGTGGTCCTCGCGTATGGATAAGAGACCTTCTTCCACGGGATGTGATTGCTGCAGCAGCTGGGGTTGGAACTCCTCTGGAGAGCCGCACAACACCAAGGAGTAGCTTCGAGTTTGCATCCAGTGATTGTGTGGTAGTGACGGCCTCTTCCTGACTGCATTCTTGCCTCAAACTCGAGGTTGTCGTCCAAAGAAAGGGGGCTTTGTTGTCGTGCCAATGGTGTCGCCATGAGTTTGCACCTCGTTCTCTCGTCCAAATTCTTGGTATCCAGGCCTTTCCTCCCCCCCCCCTTTGCTAGGCCTACTTCAACTGTCGTTTCAGGCCTGATGAGAGTGAGAAAGAACTTTTGTTGTTGACCTTCTTTCAACAAAGGTCCTATTTCGTCGTTATTCGTTGACTTCTCTTCGGGCAAATAATCGCTGTGTGCTCTGTACACACTTGTCAACCAGATACAACAGTTTTCTTTTCAGCTACTGCGCATGTGCCTGATCGACCCCGAAATGTGCACATATACACATCCGTGTGTCACAAGTAGAGAGCGGAAAAATATGTCATTTTTTATCCAAAGCACGTCGTTTATGCACATTTGACCTTTGAAGCCATGTGTATAGTGTAATTTTTGGGCAAATACGAGAAAAATCATGTCCAATATGCACTGGGCACGCCTTTATCATGCAGTATCTTAGAAGCAGTGACTTATCGAAAATTAGAACTGCTCAATCAAGTCTTCTGTCATATACAGAATACTTTTGTATGCTGAAAAAGTTGTCTCCTCATCAACGACGGCGGCGGGACAGTTTTTAAAAGTTCATACATCTTCAGATTTTGAAAGTCTTCCCTTTGATTAACATTTTTCAAATCTATTTTTTCGTATTTCTTGGCCCTGTGACCAGGAATGCATAAAAATGGGGCTAATTTTGAAAAGAAAGTGACCTCTGTCCTACAACGGCCATTTATGCAAACTAGTGTTTCATTGACTTCCCCAAAAATGACTCTAACTCGAATACGGATTCTCTGATCATAACTAATACGTCTTGGATTTGTGGGAAGGAAGTTTGTCTCGAGTTGATGTCGATGGATGATTTGACTCGTCTGTGCCAGAAAACAAGCTTTAGCACTTTTCGAGGCTTGACACACATGAAAAATCCCAAATCCGAATTATTCGAGTACAGCAAATCCGTTTGGAAGCAGCTGTCAGCCTCAATGCTGCCAGTGGATGAGCCACATTTATTCGACTTCTTGGTGAGTCTCCAAAGACAGCCCTGACTCGAGTCATTCCTGACTCAAGCACTAATGTGAAAGACCTCTTTTCCCGCAAATATGAAGGGTCACAACATGGCCAACAGTGAGCAGCTTTGCCAGTGCATAAGACAGCGTTACCATGTGTGTGTTCACACTTCCTCCCGTGTGCGCGCGCGCGTGCGCCCACAAAATCCATCTGAGGGCTTGGCTATCTCTTCCACTTTGTCTCTTCCACTGTCCTCCTCACTTGGAGTGAGTAGGAGGCACCTCCACCCTTGGAGGGAGGGCATGACATATGGAAGGAGGAGAGAGCGGAGCAAATATTGGGAAAAGCAATGCATCAAAATCGTCTCGCTTTCCTGAATATCATGGTTCCTATATGCATGTGCGGATAAATGGCGAAGGAACCCGAGGATGAGGGGGGGAACACAAGTAGCTGAACGCAGCTCAAGGTGAAAAAAAGAAAAGCTGACGGGGTTTTATGCCAAATGCTGCGCTAACACTCGACTATCCTAGGTGAGCTCCTGCTTTGCTTTCTTTCCAGGCTCGTTTATTGAACCGTGTTGAGTCGGTGCCAGCCGTGGAGGCCAAAAGTGGCGAGGCCGAGGTGTGTGTATAAAGCATAAAGCGCATAAATCAGGGATTCCTTTTGTCGACGCAGTTATAGAAACTATCTTCTCTATGGCTTTTCAAACGGACCAAACATGTCTATCCTCGTTCATACGTTACGAGCAAAAGAAACAGAGAGAGATAAATCCTACTTGAAAATCGTGAATTTCATACGTTCTCGGGCTCCACGCAACATGTTTAAGCAGTGTCTCCTTCTCAGTGCGCCGTGTGCATCAGCTCCGGGGCCACGGTCCAGACCTTCCCGTGCCGCCACCGCGCCACCTGCCAGCGCTGCTTCGTCAAGACCATCCAGACGGCCGTCGAGCAGAAGCAGTTGCCTCTCACGTAGGAAGATATCAGTCTCTCTCTTTCATAAACACACTTAAGACCAAATTTGACCCGGTCAATTTTTCCTTTACAGCTGTGTTCTCTGTCGAGGTCGAATCACTAGCCTGAGAAAAACGGAAGTGATGAAGGGTGAACAGACTCTACTTCCGGTGCGACAGCAGCAGCGAGAATCTCAGCCTCTTGTAAGTGCTCGAGCATGTGTAGAAGTCAGTGTGGGGGGACTGGGCAAAGATTCCTTGATTGACGCCTCGTCTGGAGGCGCCAGACAAGTTTGGAGACTCCGGGTGCACTTTCTCGTTGGCAGGGAAATTGATCCCGGATGAGCTGTCGGGGTTGCTTGAAGTCGAAGAGGGACTTACTCGAATTTTTCTATGCTGAAGTCTCTAGTTGGGCAGGAATAGATATATCAGACGCTTTCGGTCAGGGTATTTTTTTTTTAGTTTTGTTGAACTAGGCTGATCAAGGCAGTTTAGTTTTTATCTCTTTGTTAACCACGCGGCTTTTCTCAATGCTGATTGTCCTTCTGAGCATGTGTGACCAAGCGCAATAACAAGCTCATCTTCTTGGGCCCACCTGTGCATCAGTCATGCCTCAGTCCACACCACCTCTTGTCCCTGCACGTGCAGGTCTTGATGTGGAAACAGATATCACTCGCAGAATCATCGTTGTTATTTTTGTACTGTCTTGTACTATCGTATGAAAAACTGTGTTCACAAAAAGAATAGTGACAAAAGGTATGATGTTAACAGAGGGCAGTGGAATCCGAGCAGCCGAGGAGAATGTAGAAGCTCGATACTTCTACACCATTTCTTGATCAATTTCAGAATACTGCAGTTTGATTTCAGAGTAGTGCAGTTGAATTTCAGATACTGCAAATGGATTTCAGAACAGTGCACGTCAAATTCAGAATACTGCAAATGGATTTCAGAAGTCTTCCTCTGGTAGAACACCAGATCAGCAAGACACCCCTTCCATGTACCCATTGAAAGTCTGCACCATGTGTGCATTCTTAGGATCAGTTCATTTTTGACAGAAACAACACATGATCATGCTTTCCATCATAGCATGATAAGTAAGGGTAAGTGAGACACTTGAGGTAGGGTTAGAGAATAAGAATTATAATGGGTACACGTATGCAAACATAATGCAACTATAATCTGATGTACTGATCAGTACACACATGTAAGATCTACTGATGCTTCCAACCATCTTTAATTACTTATCTACCATCCTGTACCTGACCATGGTAACTTCAGTCCCCTCAGCCTCATCACCTCATAGTATTTAAACAGGTGGTATCTACTGTATTCCTGACTTCTCACAAGAATGCATAGAAGGGTACGTGGAAGGGGTGTCTTGCTGATCTGGTGTTGTATCAGAGGAAGACTTCTGAAATCGATTTGCAGTATTCTGAATTTGGCCTGCACTGTTCTGAAATCCATTTGCAGTATCTGAAATTCAACTGCACTACTCTGAAATCAAACTACACCATTCTGAAATTGATCATGAAATGGTCTAGTCACTCTTTTTTTGAAACACAGTGCATTATGAGAATTTGGCTCCCCCCAAAGTTATCGCACCTTGTCAACTACGACCCCAGATCATTTTTCTGCTTTCCTTTCCCTATCCTCTGCTTTGCATTCATTTTTCCCCCGTAGATTTTGACAACCCTGCCTCTCTTATGCATTCCAGACACGCCTTGAATCGCCATCATCACTGCCTGGTGGAGGCGGCGGCGGATCGAGATCAAGAGCCAAGGTGCCAAATTCGGCGGGTGCCAAAACGCCAAAGCGGTGGATTTGTCACCCGCCCAAGTGTGATCGGTGCGAGAGACGAGAGCGGAAGCTCAGTGACGAGGAGGCCGAGAAAGATGACTACTAGCAGCGAGGGCCATAAACGGATGTTGCTCGCCGCCGCCCGCCCTCTCATCCGCGTCCCCCCCCTCCTCCCCTTCAACACGACGGCGTCGCCGTTCCCCCCTCCCCCCCCCCTCCTTCGCCCCGTAACCCCGAGTGAACCCGTTGTGGCTTCCCAGCACCAAAGTAGAAGATAAAGAGAGAGAAATGATCCCGGATTTTTGCACTTTCACGTCTCCGCGCCCAGCATGTCAAGCATGTTGTTATGCACGTGCAATGCGTCTGCGCTCAGCATGACATATCATTTATGACATGAAGTGAGTCTTAGGGACCGATTACTGCGCATTATGTGCCCATGTAGTAAGGCTGTGCGATTGCCCCAATTGGTTGACTCTCGCTTCATTTTCTTCCGCTCAATTTGCTTTCGTTGAATCGTCGATGACTTCCAGAATCATCGTACGCGGAAGAAGAGATGTTTCTTTTCCCTCCTTGGCCACAGGTTCTTTGGTGGAGAAAAAGCACCAGAATTGAGACATTTTTCAGACTTGTTTGATCTGCACAAACGATGCTCCTAAGTACGACAGCTTTTGGCCTCTCCCATGGCAAATTTGCTGCGAATTTGCAGACGAGAGTAAGAAAAGAAAGAACATCAAACACTTGACTCAGTTCGAGGAATTCAGCCAGAGTTAATTCAACTCCTACCATTCACCCGGTGTCGGTGTCCATAAACCGCACAGCCTTGCCATGTAGTACGTACGTAAGGTAGGTTGCTATAAACATACATGTATACAGTATACATGTATATGTATGGGATGTGACGCAGAGCTCATATTTTTCTTAGGCTCCTGCACTAGGAAAGCAAAACAATCTGTATATGTAGAACATGTGAATAAGCTGGAGTTGGTGCTAAAATGCCAGAAAAAAAGGGAAAAAAAAGAAGCGGAAAAACTTAAGCCTGCGAAGTAAGGTTAGACTCTTACGAGTATTACTTACTGTGTGTTTACATACATATGTGTACAAAAAAAGCCATGTCCTTTACTGCATGCAACGCTCTAGACTCAATCTCAATCTGACGAACTTCATAGCGACTGCAACGTTATAGGTTAGTCGTCCCTGTTTACTCTGCGTATGTCTGTGCGTGTGTGTGTGTGCGTGTTCATAACGACGCGTCCGTGGTGTGCAAATAAACTTATGTACGACGAAAAGCAGAAGTCATCAGCATAAGCAGTGCAGTTTTCTGCGAAATGACAGCATTGCATATTTCATAACGTGAGGCCTGTTTTGCCTGTTGGCGTAATTACCCAGTTCATAGTATCAATTATTCCCGCGTACAGTGCCAGGCGTGCACTCAGAAATGAAGTCTTTTTAATATATACAGTTATCTATACACACGTGTGTATATTATATACTCATGCTGCGCAGGTCTTAAGAAACGCATGTACGTGAATAGTTTACACCTGACAGGTATATAAATTAGCTGTCGCCGCGTGTGTTGTTACGTCTGATTCCCCCACACTTTCAAGGCGACGATGACGACGACGTTACGGGCGAGCAAGGTCCTTTCTACCGAGCAGAGGCCGGCGCCTTGACCGTCGTCGTCGTCGTCGTCGTCGTCGTGGCCGCCGTCGCCGCCGTCGTCAAGGGCGACTTAGAAAGCCCGGTCACATCGATAGACGTTTTAGAAGGAGAGAGAAGAAATTAAAGCCGAGGGAAAACACAACAAACTTTTCTCTCTCTCCCTACCTTGAAGAAGTTTTGGCAGAAGAGAAATTTGTCTGCTCGATACAGTCAAGGAGAAACGAGGGGAGACAGGTGGAAAAAATGAGGAGGGCTCGACGACGGCGGCGACGGCAGCAGCAGCAGCGTCGCCGGCGTCGGCGGGGACGACGTCGTGGGCTCGAGCTTATTTACCAACTATTTACTGTTGCGCTGTCAAAAGAGCAAGGAGGAGAGGAGAGTGAGTAAGTAAAAGTGGTGGAGGAGGCACAACGGGGACGTGGGCGGCGACCACCGCAGAAGCCACGCGAGCGCCAACACCAAGAGCGAGGCCTGGAGGGCCTTTTTTTTCTTTATGACACCTCTCAAAATTGTGTGTGAGCTGAGTAAAGTGGCAGTGAGAAGAGGTCGGAGGACGAGGAGAAGAAGAGAGGCCGCGGGAACCTCGAAATGACCTCTAAATTAAATTGAGTCCGGCCGCAAATACGTGTAGCAATGGGCGGTAGACCCACAAGTGACAAAGTGCGGGTAACTTACAAAAAAGGGGGGTTCATCGTTGTTTTCTTGACCCACATGACAAGCTGGATTCATGTTTGGTAAGGGAGGAAGGGTCCTTAACTCTCTCGAAAGTTTTTGCTGACCCACTTTTGTCGTAGTCTTTCCCAGAAAGATTGCATGCTGTAAGTAATGTTGGCTCCTAAGAAAACACGAAAAAGTCCTGGCACGTTGCATTTCTGATTTTTTTCCCGCCACACAGAAAGTGCAACCGGAAGCGTCCACAAAAAAGACTTTCCACGATCTGTAAGAGCTGCTTTTACGCGTGGGTGTGATGAAAAAGGAAAAAAAAGCGCATCTTACTTTGAAGCATTCGCCAGGAAACAAACTGTTAAAGGTGGACAAACACAAATAGACTTTACTTTGAAGTCAGGCTGGCAAAAGAACTTGAAAGTGTTTCTTTTATTGCATTCGTTGAAAGTATTCATCTCTACGTACACAAAGTATCGCTATTATAGAAATATCTGCAGGATTTCCGGCTCATTCCCGAGGAAGGAAGCGAAAAAACTTTCCGATCAGGAGTGACAACAACAGTCGACCAAGATTTCGTTTCCAAGGACCAAGACAGTAAATTGGAGGACTACAAAGACTGCCAAAAGGAGGTCGGTCGGCGTGGCAGATATTATTGCATGCGTGTGCGAAATTCCGCTGGCTTAGACGAAGGAAAACAGCCGAGACCTTCAGTGAATCAGCAGTTTTCCCTGATATTTTGATTCTATCTTTGACGGATTCCAACCTTCATGTGTGATTGGGGAGAAGAGAAGCAACATCATACAGGGTGTGGCCGCTGTTCCTGCATTTAACAACTCTTTTTGGCGATTGTCACTTACGCAGTCTGGGTAGAATGAAAGCAGGCGGGTTCCCTGGAGGCATAGAATACTCTTGTGTCGATGTAATCTATTACATTAGTATGACGTGTGTTGCACTTCGTGCATGCGAAGTGCCAGAACCCACTGTCATCCATCTGTCCCATGTCCTGCTTCATGCTCAGCCATAGTGTTGAAGGCACAAGACTTGAAACACCACCTGTTGACCTAAGTAAGCATTGATACATTTGTGTATTTCGGACCTAAAGCTCAGCCAAAGAAGGTGTGCCTCACCCTGTAGTGGAGTCATAGTGTTTGAAAGCTAAAGAGATTCGTCTGAAGAAGAAGAATGCGCAACGCTCTTCAGTGCTCCTCCTCTGCTCCTGCAGCACAATAGCACACCTTGGCTTAAGGCAGGGTAAGCAAGAGAGAAGAAGAATATTGATAAATCTGAAGAAGTCTTAGTTGGCAAGAAGAGCTTCAAGGAGCCACAACAGGACCAAGTTTGTGGAACAAGCGTTTGTCTGCTGCTAAATCCAATTTCTCCCCAGAGAAACTTTCCGCACAAAAGACACTGTGACCGCGAGACAGCAGCTACTACTACGATATAAGGCAGATACATTTTTTATATTTTTCCTTCTGGTATCACAGTTCGTGCTCAATATGACAAGGTAACCTGCTTGAGTTGGCGGTGTCGAATCTCAACCTCCCGGCGACAACATATCACCAAGATTGCGTCTGTTCTCGTACAGTGGCGTGGAGAAGAGGCAGGCGGAGCAGCAGGCGGAGCAGCAGGCGGAGCAGCAGGCGGAGCAGCAGGCGGAGGACGTGAAGCAGGAGGTCCAGAACAAGAAAGTGAACGCCAGGCAGACGAAGCTTTCTTATGTGCCGTGGTAGCGGCGTCAACGACGAGCAGATTAACTTCGCCTTGTTGGGGTAAGGTGGGGGGACAAAAACAACAGTGGTGGATGATTAGATCACCTGAGAATACAACTTTCCGCCACGAGAGAGGGAGGAGGGCCTTAACGATAATCAGCGCGCAGAGATTGCCTGGAGGAGAAAGAAACTTTCCTAATGTCGCTCGGCCAATTGTGTGCACAGTAGTAGAAAAAGAAGAGGAGGAAGTCGGAAAGTTTTTCTTTTCCAAGCATCAAGCGGGTGCCAAAATTCACGCTGGAAAATGGAGCGCGAGGACGCAGCAGAAGCTGCAGCAGCTGCAGCCAGGATCCTCTCGGAGGTGGAGGAAGACGTCGACAGGGAGGCCACCGTTACCATGGGCACCTTGGGAGTCGTCAACTACTACATCAAGGATGTGAGTGTCTTGATCGGCAGTACTTACGGGCCCACCAGTTTTTATAGGGTCATACGTAATGTTCGACATGTATGCATCATACAAAGATCTTGGGACCAGATTTGTTGAAAGTGATCACCTTCGTTACACACTCCAAAGGCCCATAGGAGAGGCCTGCCGGAGTCCCATACAATTTCTGCAGCAACTCCAGCACCATCACTGGGGTGGGCCTGTGGGGCCTCGAAGGTGCAATGCAGCTTTTGCATGCGCCACGCGTACAGAATGCGTAACAGTCATACTGAATCTTTTCTTTAAAGCTGTTGTCAAGTAAAGCAGAGTGAACATTTCACACAACTTATCGGCCAACCTGTACATGGTTACGCATCCAGGTATCACAGGGACCCAAACTCATATTTTCAGGTATACAAGTTGTAGACAACTCGTCAAGTTTTGCACAAAAATTCCACAATTCTTTGTAATGTGTCTCCAAACTCTGTTCTCTCACCCTGTACTGTACGTGCCCACTGACGGGGTCCACGTACCTTCTCGGGTCCACCTGAATGAATAGTTCGACTACCGCCAAAACTTTTGATAGGGTAACTTGGTATAAATCAGGGGTTCATAAGATTTAAAAAAAATCCGCAAAAAAGCAATTTTCTTCGCTGAGAACCGAATTCCTCTCTTGATTAAAAGCTGCTCTTTTTCAATGAGTTGTCGAGGGGAGGAAAGCCCATCTCAGATTCTTCGAGTACTTGCTCAAAACTTCTAACCTGATGGTGAGGCCAACAATTAAAGTCGAATAATCGATTAATCGAACATTTTTTCAACGTAGTCAAAGCTCGCATGTATGATAATGTTCGGTCAGACGCGTAAGAATGAGACATGGGTTCTGAGCCATTGTTAAGTAAAATGCTGTGATTGAGCCGCATTCGATGTGTGCGTACACTATCCAAAACAGTCTTTGTCAGGGTCAAGAGACTTGTTCTCAGATGTGAATCTATGCGTTGAGAAACCCTTCAAATTGTTGATAACTCCCCAGATCATTGATCAGGGCAGCAACTGTTCTTACATTTTAAGAGTGGCTGAGATCACAGGCACTGCTCGGGTTTCTAACATAAATTATGACACCGCGCTCTGGGCCGTCCACGCTCTCTGTGCTGTGCCCGCGTTGTCCATGTGCTCGTGCTCCTCGTCCATGGACTCGGTAGTCTCCAGGCACTCTGAGGGGTTTCTCTTCGAGGGGAACGCTAAATAGGAGAAATTTGGCTCTCAACCATAGCACAACACAACATAAAACGAATGCGATCCCTTACTGTCTGGTAGTAAGATTGCTGATCTAGGAGGTCTTCAATTCATGGTGGAAATGATGCGTCTGTGACGTCATCTTGTGCTGGATCTATTCAAGGAGGCTGCAACTCCAGGAGGACGTCAAGAAAACACTGCCAGTGACCCCTTATCAAGCACAGCAGAGAAGAAGAAATCACTGTACACGCAGTAGAACGATCATGAGCTCACAGAGTGGATTTAGTTAGCTTCAGTCGTCTCTTTTTTGGCAGTGAATCCGCTAGTTGGCGCCAGAATCCGCGTTCGTTGCTGGCTGGAACCTCTTATGAACAATGTCAGAGTAGGATAAGTCTACTTTTCGCCGACAAGTCCACGTTTATCGCCGGAGTTCGAGATACAAAAAAGGTCAATATTTGACATCCAAAAAGTCAATTTTAAGCAATAGAAAAGGACACAAAAGTTCTCAAAGTGGCCAGAAATTGAAGTATGTGCACATACTTTATATGGTGAAAAAACTGGCAAAGAACAATCATAGAAAAATATTCTCGTGAGTCAGGCTGCATCTCCTGCTTATGAGCATCATTTCAACGAACTAATTTATTCAGAGGACCTCAGATGACCTTGGAATTGTCCTCGAGGAGGAAGCAACTTAGAGAGTGGATGGTCTTTTTTGGTGTCTCTGACTCATGCCACCAATTCGCAGCTTCTTCCATAGGTGGATGCGTCACAAAAATGAGCGCAAAAAAGACCTTTTTTGCATCAGGCTGACAACTCATGTGCTAAAATAGACCCAATAGGATTGAAAATCTAGTCTGAGAGCGTTAACCGAAGTTGTACCCTGCTGTAGTGCAGAGAACTGGTCTTATTATTTATCTAAGAATGGTGAAACAAAGAAAACAGTTCAAATGAAGTGCGACAGAGACCAGAAAGACTATGGAAAGCAGATATTGACAAAAAAATCCACCTTTTTTTCAAAGTTTCAATCTAGAGCTTTTGGAAGGGTCTATTTTTTTAATATTCAAGGCTCCCAAGTTGTGATGGCCTAACGAGCACCAGCTAGAGGGCGATGGAAAGTCTTTAAAATGTTAAGGCAGCGTAGTCACTAATTCATTTATCACTTTTGCTAATTTTCACTGATATAGAAATTAGCCTCATTCGAAAATTTCTCTTTCGCTGCCTCGTCCATGAAAATGGGTCTTTTTTGGCCGAAATATTCACTAAAAATAACTTTTCTGATGAGCCGTTTGCTATTGGCACTGTTAACTGAAAGATGCAAAATTAACCTCTTTCGTAGAGCTATCAAAAGTGCATATCAGTTCAATTTTAAACGGGCTTCTTAGTTGCCAGAGAGGATTCAACCGCTTCTGTAGCTCAATCCAGTTAAAAGTTGGGCCAGTCACAGTCACTCTCAATGTCGACCTCATGTACATTTCTGTGACCAGGCTAGCTTTCGAAAGGACTTTAAAGAAGTGTGTTCAACATGTCCCACTGCAGCAGGTCCACTTTTTAGAGGTGCTATAACGAATGGGGCTCGTCTCCAGTCTAGGTAGCACATATATAGGAGGTCAAATGAAGTTAAATCCATCAGCAGCTCCCTGTACATTGCATATACGGAAGTACAGAGGCTTTCTGCTCGCTTTCAGTACTTAGAACGTTCTCAGCTGGAGAAAACCCTTTCGATCTTCCTGCGAGAATGCCGCGAGCTGGACCTTCCTGTGGGTGATCAGGGTGCAGGGGGTGGAGGAGAACGTCACGGAGACGATCTCGTCACCGAAGCGACTTGCGAACATGCCTTGGAGATGTTTGACTGTGCCTACGAAGATGCCTTCTTTAAGGTCTGCTCATGTGCACTTTCATGTGAGACTGAACACATCTGCAGCATTCTCTTTCTTCTCGACAGATCTGGGATGATCCTGACTCCCTCCCGCATGCCTTGGACACCACCTCCTACGTGAAGCTGAACTTCAGGTTGAGGCTGTACTTCTGCTGCAGGAAGATGGCCGAAGGACTGGCTCCTGTCACTGACTCTCTGCAGGTTTCACCGAGTGCATCCGATGAATTTACAATAGTGCGTGGGAATCGCCCTTTATTGCTTTCCAGTCCATCCGGGACTTCTTCGACCGCGAGGGCGCCGGACTGAGCGGGGAGCAGGAGTTCATGCACTACTTTGCCCTGCCTTTCGTGGCTGAGCCGATGAAGCATCCAAGCTTTAGGGGACTCTTTCAGGTAAGAGAAAGAGATACTTTAACCAGGTGGTAAAATACACCGGCTAAATAGTGACATTTGACAAAGAAAGCAGCAACAAGGTCAAGAAGAAGGTCAACACTGCTGTCGATGCCTTTCCCAAGCCTGCAATCATTTGCCAAAGGTGACCAAAATAGAATGGATTGGAATCTTCCTAATGCAACATTTTGTTCCCCATGCACTCATTTTGGAGCTGGAAGCAGCTTCTGACACAAATTATCCCTGTCATGCCTGATCAGTTCCTGCTGGGCATGGGTTTCGAATAAGAATTTTGACATGGTTGACTTATGACTAACATGGGCTTTAGTCGACAAAACAATCGTATAAAAGGGCACTGAAAAAATCCAGCTTATTTCTGATCCAATAAATAACTTCTCAGGAAATATAAGTTATCCATTGTGGTGATAACGCAACTGCCGCAGTTGCTATTAGTGACATAAGAGACGTCACAGACTGTTTATATCACCGCCACTCAATTCTTTCTGATCAGGGCAGATGCAGTCTGGGACAGTTCTTTTCCATACACCATAATCATGATTAATATCATTTCAGTCGACTAATTAGTCGAGCAAGGACCATAATTAACTGAAACTCATGTCTAGTTCCTGCTTTCCTTGCGCTTAAAAAGGCAGAGGCTTTCATCACGACAAAACCTTCCTCTGGGCCTGCTAGCAATATTTACACCAACAAAGCAAAAGAGACTCCCCTAAACTTTATTACTGCTTCCTTCTGGTTGTTTGTCCGTTACCCCTGCTCGGACCACACAGGGGGTAAATGAATTGCATTCCTTTTAACTGTTTGCATGATGCTGCAATCTCGCACTTCAAGTATCTTTACCTTCCAGCCCAACAACTGGGTTCGCGTGCGCGAGGACCTCACCGCGTACCTGCAGGACCTTCGCCTGTCGGGCCGCTACAGCTCGGAACTTGTGCACATGGTGCTGGCGTACGCGCAGCTGCCGGGCAGGCACAAGAGCGACCAGCAGAGGCTGTTGTACCAGCAGATCGTGGCCAAAGAACGCGACGCGCAGAAGGTGAGGCGGAGATACGCGCAGCTGGCGGCGGGACACCAACAGCTCAGGAGAGACTATCAGAAGCTTATAGGTAAGGAAACTAGAAGCGTCGTCCTGCACATCCTCCACGAGCATCAGTCATCCAAGAAGTGTTGTCTAGCCGTTACGAAGGAACTGACCTCTGGTCTCGAGGCCGTCGCTATGGCCACCTCGGCTCCTTCTTCGGCCGTGGCCGGCGGCAGAGAAGTGACCTCGACGGAGGCTCTCCAGACCATCCAGTGGGACAGGATTCTTGGGAACTGCAGCAGGATCTACCCGGAGCTGTTCCCCCCGGTCACTCCCAGTGCTAGGAGCCGCAAGGAGTTGCCACGGATGAACAAGGAAATTTTTCAAAACTCGAAGGTTGTGTGAAAAGTGACCACTTTTAAGTTCAACTCGGGGAGTGACTTTCTTTCATAACGTCTGCTTTTAACAGTGGAGCAATGCGTTAATGCCGTCCTCTACCACCCCACCTTTAAGACTTTCACCTTCTGGGCCGTCCTCTGGTAATGGGAGCTTCTCCGAGAGCTACACCAGCGTGATCAGAGAGAACAGGTAGGCCGAAGCTCACACGGCTCAATTGACCAAGTGCACCTGGCTCACATCTACGTCCTCGTATCACTTTGTACCGAGACCGCTTAGCTTTGACACCTGTGATGGAGAAACGAGAAACGCTTCATTGGCGACCCCTTGAGGGAAGCCTCGCTGCTTCCCTCGCTGTTCGCCTTTGCCCGACTCCCTCACCGACGCTCGCGGGTCCAACCGGTGCAGCGGTGAAATCGCGGGAGGTCACTCAAAGTTCCACTCATCTTTCCTGTTTCAGGCTCGACTTCTTCAAAATCAAAAGTGACTTTATGGAGGAGGAGATTTCTCGAAGAAAGCTGCTGCTCTTGCAGGCCTTAAGATGGGTAATCCAAGTTGCTACATCCGAGATTTACTTAGTCCTGACGGTGCATGAATGTTTTAGCTGCTAACTCAGTCGTCGAATAGTGAGCGCTATGCCGTCCTGGATGCTTATCTACGCCAAGATCTTCTGGGCTTAACCTCTGCTGCGGTTTCGAAAAGTTTGCAAAAAGAGAGGAACTTGGGAGAGCGCATCCTGGCCTCCATCTTGCCTTCTGAGGCTTCGGTATGGAGGCCAGACGACGAAGTCATGGGGAAGGTGGAGGGAAACTCAAAGATGGTGTTCGCCATGGCCCAGCAGTCCTGCACGGCGAGACTGATCAACGCCATGGCTTCCATCAAGAAAGGCAGAGACTATTTAGGTGAAGATTGATTACTTTATCAGCGATTCGTGCCGTCAGATTGGCTTTTGTCACGCTCCTATGTTTCAGGCTCTTACGACAGACTCGTGGAGACTCTTATCGACTGTCTCATGGTACTGGGGACCAAGAAACAAAGGCACACCGTGGACATGATCTTAGCGACGTTGCAAAAGCTCAGTCTCAAGTAAGAACATGCTTAACAGAGTGGGCCAAGGAGATTTGCAACTCATTCTCGTTGCAGACAGCAACATAAGCGAGTTGTGAATGCCCTTAGTTCACCGTGCGCAAATATATGTAGGTAGCAGAAGATTATCGATGATTTGATAAATCCATTCCTGACCGACCTTTAATGTAGTACACATGTATTACTCATTTCTTTCATATTCCTGAAGAATTGGTTGTAAGTAGAGCAGACCAAGTATATGAAATTGTCGAGGATCTTCTGTACCATCTCATCATCTAGTCCAAACAGACATGAGCACAGGGGGGTACAAAATGCTCATTTTTTAGGGGGGGTTCCCTGTCCACTGCACAGAGATGTTTATTATACAAAAGTGTCATATTTTTTTAAAATGAGGAAGTTCTCTGGGGTCCACCTTCAAGTATCACTAATATTTCAAAAGTTTTATAACATAATGAAATATATAATTAATATTATATTTATTGGGGTCTCAGGCCTGTAAAAATTTTTTTCACACCAAAGTTGTAGTCCTTTAGATGCTGAATGCAGGTATGTGTGTGGCTTAGTGAAATGACTATTATTAAGTGAGTTATTAACATTTGAACATTGAAGGTTATTGGCTCACTTAAAACCACCAATGATGCACATAGAGTCATGGCAAGAACACAAAATCCTCCTAATATCCATGCTCTGTCCAAATCTGGAGTCACACCTGGCCCAAACACATTTTGCTGGGGAAATATCATGAGTAAAGGTTATAAACTCACTTAAAGCAATACCTGGGCACCTAGAAAGATGGAAACAAGACAAAGCTGTATCATTTTTACTGGTGAATGCAAGTCTGATGGCACATTTGTCCAAACACTATTCAATAGGTGATGAATTGTTGTTGAAGGTTATAAACTCACTTAAAATCAGTACCTAGGCACCGAGAGTGATGGAAACCAGGCAAAGTTGAGTCCAAATGTCAAGGATAAAGGGATTGACTCATCAAATGATCCCCAAAATCTTTTTCTAATATTCTCCAAAGCCCAAAGAATATTTTTCGTTGATGTGTGTGCTGCTTGTGTGCACACAATGCATGTACCTACAGTAAGCAGTTAATCTGTTTGTAGTACGCATCAGACTGATGTTACATACTGCTGCACTATGATCTTCTTTGCAGGGGCGCCATCCGCAAGAAGATGATCGAGCGAGGCATCATCGAGTTTCTGGTCCGCTACTTGCAGCAAGAGGACAGCGTGATCACGTCCAAGGCGTCTTACGGCCTGGAGTATTCCACTGCCCTCTTCATGAACCTCTGCCTGCACCGTTCCGGCAAGGAAAGGTGCTTACCATTCGCCAGGGAAGTGCTGCACATCTTCGCTGGACTCTTGACCACGTGCAGTCGACAGGTACGATCTTTTCGCCTCGAAGACTTTCATTTTTAATTTTGCATTGCTGCCAGGTCTTGCCCTATGTGAACGGCACCCTGTATAGCTTATTGCGCCACCCGTTCCTGGCCACCCAGGCCCGCCAGATGGGTCTGGACCGGAGATTGGAAGACGCGTTACACAAAAGCAATGGAGGTGATCCCCAAAACCGGAAGCAGTTGACGCACATCCTACAACAGCTTGGTTCTGGCTCATCTTCTCGGGGCCAACAGCAGAGAGTCCCGTCCACGGAGGACGACACCAGTCACAACAGCAGCTCCACCACTACCACCATCAGTGACGAGGAAGACGACGAAAGCGTCGTGAGTGCTGATGTCAGTGGCGTCTCTTGTTTCGTACGTGCCACCCATCCATTGCGATTGCAGGATGAGGATATCGAGATTGAGGATGAGATCGATGCAGACGATCCAGTCGTCGCTGAACCGGGAGAGATAAGCGGAATCGAGTTCCTGGAAATGCATTACACAGTCGACCCGGAAAGTGAGTTCAAGACCATTGAAAAGTCGTCCCTAACAAATACCGCTTGCTCTAATCTCTCGCAGCTGCACTAACTGAGAGTGAAAGCTCTCAAGGGACCACTAACACGGCTACAAAGAGTGATGACCTGAAGTAAGACGCGTCATTATTTTGCGTTTATGTGTATAGTGCTTATACTCGTGTATGCATTCATGTTTGTCTTCACAGAGAAATCCTGATGGAACAATCGCAGCCTCTGAGTCCACCACAGCCTCAATTGCCTCAGCAAAGACAGGAGGCTACTGAGGCCACCCAAATCTCCCCAAAGAGTGACGGCAGTTCTAAAGTTAATTGCGGTAATAAGTCTGCAGCTCTCGGTCAAGAAACTGCTTCTCAGCTTCTAGCCACAGAGACCTGCCAGGACGAGGGCAAGATTCGTGACTTGGGAGCCCACAGCACGGAGCCAATTTCTTACTCCTCCGATGAAGGAGTTGTCTTGATCATGGACAATCACGTAATGCAGAGAGGTGGCGGTGGCGGTGGCGACAGTGGCGGTGGCGGCGGCAGTGACATAAGAAGGCCTGAGAGCATCCCCCTTCGGCTGTCGTCGACCGACGAACCAGACCAAAATGAAACGACGTCGTGTCCACTCGACCAAGCTCAACCCTTGTCAGAAAACCAACCAATCCAGAAGCTCCCTGACAGTCACTCTGACCAAGACGGGGAGGTTGTGATCAAGCCTGACAATTCTGAAAGTCCCCCAGAGCAACAAGTCAATCTTGAAACATTGGCGGAAGAAGCAAACAAGGGGGAAAGCGCAGGTGCCAGGCAGATCATGACTTCGGAGGACGTCACTGGTCAAGCCAACCAAACAGAACAACCCCAACGAGGAGATGTGACCAAAGAAGAAATAATCCCCCTTGACCAGGCAAAGGGTGGCGCTCGGAGTATTCAGCGGCAGACTTCAAAAAAGCACCAGAGGAGGCGAGCAGAAGTTCGGGTTGCGGCAACCGTGACAACTAGCGAAGAATCTTTACCCCTCCTTCTGCAGCACGAGCAGCATCAAGCTTCTGCCGGTAACCAGATCCTGACCTCGACGGTGGCGGCGGGACCGCCCTTGCCGCCGGTGCAGCAGAACAATATCAGCAGAAGGAGAAGGTCCTTGGCTAACAGTCAAACCCCAGAAGCATTATCAAGTCCTCCTGCGACCGGCGTTCAGCCAGAAGGTGACCAACACCAGCACGGTGCTCAGAGTGAGAGCAGAGAACAAAATGCCGGCAGTGCCTTGCAAGGAAGGACCATAGCTGTGCTGCCTCCTCTTCAGTCGCATTCTGGAGGTCGGTGTAGTCCTGCGCTACTATAGCACTTACCTAACTGATGTATTAGTGGCTTTTTGTCTGAACTTTCAGAGAAGTCTCTGAAGGAAGACGCGGCCTCCTCACAGACACGACCAGGTTCTCGAGTATCCAGATCTCAGCCGACGTCGAGGAGAGCAGCGCCCTCGAGGTCATCCTCGGCAGCCAGGAAGACCCTGGGAGGAGAAAAGAGGACTATCGCCATGTCTTTTCCTTACAGTCCACTAAGGTAATCATGTGAGCAGTGTGTGTGATCAATGTTGCTGTGACCACATCTTTTACACTCAAGTTTTTTTAAGCAACACATTCGTTGACATCTTTCTGTGACCGCAGCAGCACAAGACAAGAATGGAAAAAATTGAAAACAACAGTCTATTCTATGAATGATTTGTCATAGTGGTTATTTACATTTTCTTCCTTCCCTCTCTCTGTACTTTTATACACCACACTCTTCATGAAAAGTCAAGTGGCAGATCTTCTTCTGCTCGGTGAAGCCTCGGCCTCCTTGCATGGAACCATCAGCCAAAACAGTCATCACCCTGCTGCTTCCTCTTGTATAACGTCTCCACCGCCTTCTCCAAGGAAACGGTGGTGCAAGAGCGGAGGAGGAGGTCACAACTTGGCTCTCTCTGCCACCGATTTATCTTTCCTGGCGAGCGTGTCCTCTTCTGAAAATGTCTAGACACAAGCAGTACGTACATAAGTCCTAAAATCCCATTGCAAGACTGCCAGTACTACCGTGTACAGCATACATAGAACAGTACGTATATGCACATACGTACGCACTTATGTGTATAGTGCAGTGTGCAGTCCAGCATACACACGTATTTTTCCATGCACATACCATGTTCCACACCCGCTAGTGCCGTGTGTAACGTACCGTGGTCTCATACATAAAGCAGGCACATGTCCGTACCCTAGTGAACCTTAAAAGCATGTACATTGTACACGAACTCAAAAATCACACTCTTTATTTTTCCAGCGCACATGACAAAGTACTTACGGAAGGCTTGTAACTCATACGCCACCCTAACGAGGAGCACAAGGAATACTACTAATATGACCTTAACATGCAAAGAACGCAAGCAGTAGGACAAGAACCGTTGCCATCCATGTTGCGTGTGCACAGACTAAACTGGAGGGACTTTTTTCTCTCTTACACTAGTGTCACGCTAGTGACAAACTACATCTCTTTTGATTTTGTTTTCAGGACCGGAAATGACGCTTACGAGGCTGTGTTTGCACCCAAACCCAGGGTAGCGAGATCCCCTCCTCCACTGACCAGGTGACAGCGGGCGTTCGTGCACTTTTGTTCGTAGAACAAGGAGTGACGACGATGGACTAGTGCTGGTTGGGACAGCATAAGGATGCTTGCTGGCTGGGGCGTTTGTTAAGGCAAATAAACGAGGACCAAGGTGGTATTAAGCCTACTGACATATTGCTACGCGCGCGAGTTGCGCTCTGTCTTTTCCGAACAACTTGAAATGCATGTGTACCTAAAAACCTATCTGTTCAACCTTTTTAAAGCATCGTCGTGACTGCCTGGCATAAAATGGAATCTTCCGATCTTTCGATGCGAGCAGTTTTGGTTACATCTGGGCCTTTTCATCCATCTGTGTTTCGTCCTCAAGTTTGCTCTTAAGTAGTCGAAGGATCTCCGGGATGTCGCTCGGGTCCCGAAAGGCCAAAACACCTCCCGCGTTGCTCCACTGAGCCACTCCGACAGTCTGGGGACGAGGCTGGTGATACTGGAGCTCCAAGTTACATCTGGTCACAGGAGTGAAAAGTAACGTTTTCTTAGGATTGCATCTCTGCTGTCCGTATAACATTGAAATAGAGAAGCATCATGCCGGGAGTCATGTAGAAGGCTCGGAAATGAAAAACCTCAAAATGTTCATAGTTTGAAAGATAAAAGGGGGGGGGGGGATCCGGCTCTTCTTCGAGGATTGCTCGACTCATCCCAACGTTGAGGCATAAGCCAATACTCACTCTTGGGAATGTGATTGTTCGCGAGCCCTGTCGAGATCCAAGCAACCTCCTCCGAGTGCTCTCAGCAGAGCGTGGCCGGCGCAAGAGTCCCACTTGTAGATGGAACCTTTCTGAGTGACGTAGATGTCGACGAAACCACGAGCCACGCACAGAAGTTTATAGCCAGCTCCTGCACAAGCAAACGAATGATTAGATCTTGGTGCCAAGGAAAAGTCTTTCTGTGGTCAAACCTTACCACCGGCTGTGAGTAACTGGTAACTTTGCTGAAGTCTCTCCGCCAGGCCTTCAGCCTCATTGGATCCTACGATGACTTTCTTTTGAGAATTTCCCTCTGCCGACTCCTTCAAGAGGACTGGCGCCCTAATCAGGGTCTGAGATAATACCCGTCGGCTGTCGACACAAAGGCCCCAGTAAACCTGGCCCTGCCAACTAGGGAAATACCGATCGTCCAGAACAGATCGTGCCAGCTCTTATCGCAGTCGTCACTTACGTCTGCTTCTCCTGATCGAAACGGGCGAAGGGCTGGTTGACGACCCCGATGATGGGGGTACCGGTAGCACGATCATAAACTCCAATAAGGACTGTTACCACCTGCAAGCCTCTGGAAGTGAGTTCTAGGTCGCCCTTCACGTGGTACTCACTGTCGCGGACGCTACCACGGATGTAGTTGATAGTCGAGTCTGCATGTGAGTAGGAGAGTATGGCCATGAGTCTAAAACCCTAATCATGAGTCCCTAAAACTATTATCCCAAGCTTCACGTGCTTACCTATGGGATCGATCCAGATCCCCATGCTGTCCACGTCAATTGTCATTTCTGCTGGAACCCGCTGCAGATCCCTCCTGGTCTCCTCCGAGAGCTGCGCGCATTGATCAGAGTGAACTTGCCGGGCGAGTAGATCGGCGGCGCGGCTGTGATTGGCCAAAACCTACCAGTCTAAGGTGTCCTAAGTTCTGTTTCCTCATACAATGTCTTGTATTCCTTCTCACCTGTCGCAGCAGCTTCGACGTCTCCTCCTGCGTGCTTTTCACGCTCACTTGAATCGTCTCGCCCAGCGTATTGGTGAACTCGTTGTTCTCTTCACCCTGTACAATGTACAGAATATGGAGCACGCTCACAAGTTACACGTGAGTCACAAGTGGGACATCACAATCGGAACAGTAATTTCCACTTGCACTATTTGGGCAGCCCTAAAGAACCCCAACTTACCCGGATGTTGCTGGCCAACTTCGGGTATCTTAGTCCCAGATCATGCCTGACCGTTTCCTGAATCAGAACGTCGGCCAGAGTCTTGAAGTCGTGACTGAACTTGCTGTTTTTGTCGTCTCCCGACTTCTCCTGTGAAAAGAATCCTTTTGAAGATCCATCTGTGCTGTGACTGCTTTGTCACTTGTTCAGAAACTTCAAATCTGGTCACAGTTACCAGATATGAATTGCTTCTTAAAGCAACAAACACTGGTTACTATCCTTATACCAGAACAAGTTCCCAATGACGCAGTCTTCACAAGACAGTCCGAGTAAGCCCCGGAAGAAGCTCACCTCTATGAGCAACTGGAAGAGGTCCTTCTCCTTCCTGCACGCCCTGGCGATGTGCGCGGCCTTCTCGGAGGCGCTGAGAAGATCGGACAGGAAGCGGCGCATCCTCAGATCGAGATCGTTCACCGACGATTGACGACACTTCCAAGGCTTCTCTAAACGTCCTACCAATGAGCCATGAACGTGCTACTCAGAGAGTCCCTGGTACAACTCCACTGAGCTACTCACGTCACTTATCAGTTACATAAGCAAAACATCGCTGCAGCTTGTTGAGATCTTAGACGTAGTTGCCAGAGTCAATCATCCTAGTTCCTTAAGGAAGTTGTTTAGTTGCTGTAAGCATAACATAATGTACATGAATTAAGAAGGATACGAATCAGGTGCTTAGGGAGAGAACATAAATATCAATTCCTTAAAGTTCAGCGCTTTTTTGTCACTCTTCCTAGGAGAGCTCCATCACTCTATGGCAATCCTGGATGAATACTGTTGATGATAAACATAACAGCACCTCGACGTGAGGCCAGAAGTTCTGCAGTTTGAGATCAAGACGATGGCGGAGAAGGCGCAGGCCAAGGTCCAGGTGTCAGTGCAACGCTTCGTGGAGGAGGTCGATCGCGGCGGACTGCGCCGGATGGAGAAGGAAATGCACGAGTGCGCCGCGCGGTGCTGCGCCAAAGAGGATCTGCCCATCAGAGAGGTGCACGCGTGCGTGGAAAAGTGCAGCGACAAGACGAAGAGGGCGCAGAACCTCGTGCAAGGGGAGCTGCAGCGGTTCCAGGAGGGTCTCAGCCGATGCGTTGCACAGTGTCAGGACGACATCAAGGACCAAGTGCGTGTAGTAATAGTTACCGTTGATCTACAGCTTAGAGAAGTACTGCAGCTTTAAAACGTTTCAGATTCCTGCTGGAGCCACTGACGCCGACATCGCCAAATTCAGAACCGTCTTCGAGGACTGCGCCGCGAAGTGCTGTGACCTGAGCGTGGACAAACTGCCAGCACTCACCAAAAAGACGAAGGAGAAACTCGAGTACGGCGTTTTCTAGTACTGGCTTGTTACTCCTGTTGGTGGCCTGTGAAGTCTGTTCATTGTCTCTTTTCGCACGTTGCCGCAGTTAATCATCTCAATGAGCGAAGTATGTAGTAAATGTAGTGCTGTTCAGTGATAATTTTATCATATTCATCAAGGAAACTTGCTGTAAACTACATGCTGAAGAAACTGCCGCACTGTAGAACGAAACACTTATGCATCAAACACGCTGGCAATTTTCATTTTTTCGTCTTCTTTTTCTTCTTGTGTAATGTCCGATAGCGCACGTTAGCCTCTTGTTTGAGTGCCAAGAAGTACTCCATGGTCCCAGGTTCTAGCTCATCTGAGGTCGGCTCCGGCCTATTCACGTCCATTTTGTAGAGCCACTCGGGATACTCAGAGTGAGGCTTCAGCTCGACGTGCCCGCCATCGAGCTTGTAGTTGAGCCCGCAACAGTGAGTCACGAGCACCTTTGTGTCCGTCTCCACGTCGAAAGTCTATGGATAAAACATCACCGTGTGACTTGTGGCATGAACATGAAGAAGTACGCAAACCTTTTTCTTTTGGACAGGCCCCGTTTTTCCTCCTAAAGGCTTTTTACCCCCGATGGCGGCCGCCTGGCGACGGGGAACTTCTGTTGTCACTGCTCTCCTGGCCAAGTGGGAGAGAAGGGGCAGGCGGTGAAGCAGATACATGTCTGCTAAAGACAGAGATGGAAAATAGTATCCCCAGGACTACTTGAGGGATGGTCGAGAAATCGGGTACTCCGGGGAGCCAAATGCGGCCTGTGGGCTGAAAAGAAACGGACGATTCCTTTGAGCGAACCTGGGCTTTTAGGGCAATAACAGATTGTGTCAATGCATGCTCTGGCCAAGCTTGTGCAGAACAATGAACAGCAAGCATTTGCCTCGTCTTGCATGTCTTACCTAGTCCTGATCACAGCGTCAAAGCTGAAATCCGACAAGCCAACACAGGAGTGCTTGTTGATGTTGTTTCCTACTCTGCAGCTGTTGGTGCAACTGATGAGAACATCAGTCGAGACTAGGGATGGACGCGAGTCAGGAAGTCGAATCAAGTCGAAGGGCTTCAAAACTCGAATCGAGTTGAGTCGAATAGGGTCGGAGCGGGTAACGTTAGTTCAGTTGTGTCAAATCAGACTATATAAATTGAGTCATTTCGCCAGAAATAAGCAGTGAATTTAACCGTAATCGACTTAAGTCAGACTGAAATCGATTCAAGCCGAGTTGGATCGACTCCTATCAGTCTGAAATCGAATAAAGTCGAGTTGGATCAACTCAAATCAGTCTAAAATCGGGTCAGGTTGAATAGGATTGACTAAAATGGAAGGCTAAAGCATGGTCGAGTCCGACTAGCGGCGATCCCTATTCCAGATATGCTGGTTGGAGTAAGCCGGAACAACGTTCTTGCAGGTTTCCTCCATGGCGTCAAATGTCTTGCTCTTGGCTTTTTGCCTTTTTCTGGCTATCCCCATCACTGCCAAATCCAGAGCTGCAAAGAAGATTGAAAAGACCGAAGATGCCGAAGACTCTGCCCTTCGTCTGGACGCCGAAGACAACCAAGTTGAGAGGAAGAAGTGGCAACTTTCGCGCCAACGACGGTTCGTTACAGGCATTTGTACAACTGTGGTGGGATGTCTGGGAACTATAATCAAGCTCTTCCCCATCAGAATCAACTTCAGACTCAGGGCAATTTACAACAGATTAAAAGGTCGTCTGCATATTTGGTTTAAACACACAACCATTCTAGCCTCTTATGGTCTGTTCAGGTGTCAAGGGCTACACACTGCAGGAGTGGTCTGAGCTTCAGAGGCTGAGACAACGCACCAGAATTGCGGAGGAAAGTAGGGCCCTCATGCGGCTGAACCACAAGGCCAAGGTCAAACTGTACAAGACAAGGATCAGATTTTTGCAGGAGAAAATCGGGAGGTTGCAGGACAAAAATTGACGACCTACTTTCTCTGCACGAGGTGACATGACTGGGTTCTTTCCCTGAGGCTTGTCATGGTGCTTGTATGACTGGTGAGATTGACAACTGACGATATTAAAAGCAAGTCAACGGAGACAATCAAAAGCTACATAGGTCCATGGAAGGGACCAGAGAAATGGTTTGAGGCAGAAAGCAATGGGAGATGCAGTCACGGTCTTGAGATTGGGAGAGGGGGAGGCATTCCAATAAAACTTCTGGGAGGGGTAGACTTGAGAACACCATCGATGTGGGTCACTCATATATCCACAGTATACTCATGTGTAATACCTGACACCCTCCTACCAATGCTTCCTGCCAGCTGGAGGACCTCCACATGCTGGCTCTTTTAATTAGAGACCTCGTTCCTTGGGTTTAAGAGGAGGTCATCCAGATTACGCTCATGGGGGCGAAATGAGGAGAAAATATCAGAAACAAAAATGACACCTGAGAAATGTTCTTCCAGTCTTCCTTTTTTGTAGTACTTCGCGTCTTGATGAATTCGAGGCTGTCATGATGTTCTGATATCCGGATTTTCACGTGCACAAACTCCATCACAGAAAGGCAAGGCTTTGAGGCCAAGACTTTAAGAAGCTTTTGAGAGGCCTTAAAAGCGAAGCACCCAAGCATGCGAAACTTCCTGGACGGAGTCTTGACTGCAGCTTCTCGTTTGTACCATGAGTCCCATTTAGCGCCTATGTAGGAACATTATTCAAAACATCGACTTCAGAACGAAATACCCGGGGTAAAAGCAAGAACGACTGCAGTAGACTCACAATTGCCATGGCGGTTACACGTTTTGGACCTTTATTCTGCTCGTCTGCGCCACCCGTGAAAACTAAATGTCGTCGCCTACTCGTTGACCGGTCATGGCTCGACTCGACCCTTTGTGAGCCGAGTCGACTCTCCCCCACCCCTACACCAGACCACCTTGCAAATGTAAACAACAAACATTCGCGAAGAGCGACGTTGTGTGTAATGATTTAAATTGTAAGAAAAGGAGTCCCAAAAACGTTACTCTCAACATGTCCGGAGCTCACTTGCGTCGGCCGCGTCCCACTGACACAGAAGACACTCTCCTGGCCGAGCAAGAGGCGTTTCGGTCCTCCGAGGCTTCAGTCACTTCAGGGAACATTGTCTCCTCGCGGGTCAAGGAGAGGCCAACTGAGGAGGCCGCGGCCGCGGTGACCAAGGAGACTTTAGACCCGCCCGTTCTCACTGGCCACGTGGTAGAGCGACGTCCGATCTATTGTCGATTACCCGAGCGGCCAAAGGAGGTCGGCACGAAATCCTTTCCGGCAGTTTTCAAGTTGACCGCCGACGATATTACAGAGAAACCCGAGGAGATGACGACGACGACGAAGAAGTCTCTATTCTCGCAGGCTGTGGCAAGTAGAAGAGGAGAGAAAACGAGGCCACAGGAGGCGAGTAGGACGAGCGGCACTACGTCGAGACCCTTGTTGCCTTCAAGGAGCGCTATAGTGGAAGGGTCAAGCCTGGAAAAGGGAGCCAGAGAAGCCGAGAAGATCCATCTAGAGAACCTAGAGCGAATTCAAAAGATGACCTTGAGTGAGATTGAAGAGGCCAGGAGAGAGCTCTTGGGAGCCATGAAGCCGGAGACGGTTGCCTTTCTTAAGACCAAGGCCTTGACAATAGCCTCAGAGAAGCAGGAAGACGAGGTTCCACCAGAAAAGAAGGTCCGAGAGTCGGCAGCTGAGGTCGCTGCGTCTTTTCTTCACATGGATAAGCCCGAGCCCGAGAAGATGGAGTGGATGAACGACGTCGACACGGCAAAGGCTCCTCCTCCCACGCAGGGATTTTCTGCTAGATTCGACTTTGAGGGTAGTCTCTTACCTTATGAGGCCGACATACCTGTGACGGCTGGACTATACCATCACGGAGAAGAGCCAGGGCGTCCAGGCTACACCCCCGAAGAACTCCTCACGCTTGCTAGGAGTTCCAATCACCAACAGAGAGTCATGGCATTCAACGTGATTTCCAAGATCGTGAAGAACTTCAAGCTAGGTCTTTTTGACTCGAGTTTGGAGCAAAATGTTCTGGTGGAACTACTCAACGCAGGCCTGCTAACCATCCTAAGAATTAGTCTAGACGAAAAAGAAGGTGATAGCCTCAGAGAGGCCTCTTTGGCCTGCCTAAGGCAGGTCTTGGACAATCAGTTTGACGAGTTTGGCCTAGATGCAGCCTCCTCGACACATCTGGGTCACATTCAACCTTCTCTACCCACCAAGACGCTCAGGGACCCTGCTGCCAAGGTTGAGTATATAAGGAATAAGGGCTCACTCCAAGACGACGAAGTGATGAGTCTGGATTGCGTTCTGGGATTGCTAAGAACCGATCTGCTCCAAAGGTTTTACTATATCCTGACAAAGCTGAATCCGTCTCCATCCGCAACCGTAAATCTGCTTTGTGTTCTGATAAGGATAAGCAGGCATTCCTTACAGAGTGCTATGTCCATACTGAATCATTCTGGATTATTGATAGAAGTGGGAAAGCTACTTCAAGAATCTTCCAGCGACGCCAAGATTACATTCGCTTGCTTGAAGCTGTACAGAGTGCTATCAGCTTGGAGCAGGAGCACCGCATCGTCTGTTTTCTCCGATGCTTCAACATTGATCTCACGACTCGTAGCAGCAGATTCTGGAGCTTTGGGTCCTTCACTGGAAGCGCTGAGGCTTTGGGATTGTCTACTAAGATATGGCTATGGACAGAATCTATTCTTGGATCTCTACCCGCTGATCATAAGATTTTTTGTAAGTATTCGCATCCAGCTGGATCCCAGGAGTTTTGATCAAGGAAGTGACGGGGGTGCTCCAGAAGTTAATTTGGAAGTGGCCTGTGGACTTTTGAAGGTATACGAGAGCTCAGTGTGCCTGCATCTGGAAGAAAAAGAACAATCCCTTCACGAATTCAGGCCCTTCAAGGAGCAGCATCGCATCTTGGAAGACATTTTGTCATTTCTCCCAGCTTATCTTGACCAGCGAAACGAAATGACTCCGTTTCTGAGGCTAAAGTTCTTCTCCGTAGGCGCAGAGGCCTTCGCAACGAGCCTGAAGGGCTTTGTCAAGTCCACCAATGCCGTCGAAGCCATGGACCAGTGCCTCGAGTTCTCCCGCACCACGCTGTCCCGCATTCTGCGTTCATCATCATCAATAGTCAAAACCTTGGAAGAAGAAAGCGTCCTGCTGAGTGACTTGGTGGACGGCAGAAGTAGAGATCCAGACAATCTGCCTAGCTTGGGAATAACTTCACAGAACTTGAAGCTCGTGGCGAGGGAAGACTCCCCGTTTAGACTGTTGGCTGGAGTGTCTCATTTGGCCCTGACCCTGCTGAGGCTCAATCCTTGCATCGGAGACGAACCACAAGTGAGAGCAGATTTGTCGAGTTGGCTATTGTCCTTGGGTAGTTATCCCTTGGAAGTTCTTACAGTTTCAAGAAAGATGGGTTTGAAATCCAACTGGTTCGTGAAAGATGAGACCTTCTTTCTCCATAACATCTTGCTCATCGACGAAAGAATCAGGGCCCTGAAACTTGAAGGACAAGCTGCGGGAAGCCTTCTTTGTCTTCTTCACACAGAGCACAAACACATGGCCGAAGAACCCTTCTACAAAGTGTTTCGCAATGCAGATTACAAGCTTCTGGAGGAAAAGTTCTCCCATTTGGGCATGGAAGAAGTGCTTCTGCCACCAGCACCAGAACACTCGAAAGCACGAGTCGTTGAGATAATGGAGGTTTACGCCCGATATCTACCTAGGAATACCAAAAATGTCCAAATTGAAACTCTGACCGAGAGAAATTCTGGCGAATTGCTGTTCCCAAGCGATTGGAGATTTCTTCCAATATTAGAAGCCTTCACTAAGGATCAGGAGGAGCCACTGGAAGAGGAACGCCAAGACTCCACGAGCAGCGAATATTTAAAAAATATAGAACTCTCTCTCCACTGGATCTCTCTGGAATTGGCCGGCTGGAAGAGATCGATGACACCATCAGAAGCTTCACTTTACCTTTCTCGACTCATGACGGTCTTCATGTTCAGCAATTCCATATTTCTAGAGAAATCAATCAAGAAGTACCTCGGCTTTTGCTTCTGCCAAGTGGTAAAAGTCTCTGAAGGCAAATCAGACTTTGCTCAACCTATCCCAGGTGTGACACCCTCCTTCACAGAGTTTTATGCTCAAGCTTGGTCCCAATACGGAGCCGTATCATACGGAGACAGCCTTTTCTCCTTGGCCTTGATACTACCGACTATAAAGGAGTCGAAGCTCAAGACCATCATGTGGTTGGACAACGCTGACATGTTAAACAGTTTCAGACTGAGTGAACGTGATTTGCCTGACCCAATTGACATCGATTGGTTTGTGTGCAAGGAGAAGCAGGACCCAGATGGGGAAGGCCTCATTGAAGCCTACGTGAGGGCCATTCTCGGCGGAAAAGTGACTGAATTAAGAACTCCTCTGCTCTTCAAGATAGCAAAAGAAAACATAGCTCAAAACAAAGAAGCTAAAGTGATCTCTCGATGTCGAAATGCTCTTGTCCAACACGGTGTCGCACTGTAAAACGTACGTTTGGCTTGTCGAAGTAACTCACCTTTTTTTTGCACATACACTTTGCAGATGTCCCAACTTAAGTCGAGCTTGGGGGAAGCCGTGATACGCGACGTCTTCGGGCCCGTGGTGGGGGAAGTGGGCGGATACCTATGCACCTTTAAGCGGGGTTCATTCGCAGACATCGAGGACGAACTTTCTCGTAGAACTCGTGATGTCGGCCAGTCAAGTGTATCGACCTTGAAGACGGTTACTAAGGATGAAAGTCGAATCGCTCGCGAGAGCTTGGCCACCTTAATCCAGCACAACCTGGTGTCCTTCTGGCCCCCAGCGGCAGCTAGGCGGTCGCTGCCTCCTACAGAATACACCATGGATCTGGCCAGGGTGCTTAGGATTCTCCAGTATCCCAAGTATTTGCTACAGGTTAGTGATAGTCTTGTATTCCCATCATCAGGCTGGGATGTCGGCTTCACAATGCCTACATCAATTCTCTTATACATAGGTCAAGCGGTTGCTGGGTGATCGAGCGGAAATGATCATGGAGGAGGTACTATGCCGAGGACAGGAGACCGCGTCGAAGCTTATCTTGGGAGTCCTCGACAGGGAACAGAACAAGGACAATTTGTCCTCCACGATAGCACAGTTCAGATTTCTCGTCCAGAAGAGGTTCATTGTCAGGAGTGAACTGCAAGAGAAAAGGAGCGAGGATGGTGATGACCAGCCAAACCCCTCCCAGGACAGTGGCAGCCTATCGGAGACAGCTTTCCAGATGCCTCAGTTAGATGTGGCCGCCATTGCAACAGGAGGCAACAACAGTGAGTATAGAGATAGATAACTTTGGCGCGGCGCTATGATGAGCAAGTCATTCTTCTCATTTAGCTACGTTTCCTGATGGAGGAATCTACTGGAGGCTGCATGAGCCTAAGTTCCTGGCACTCGCAAGAGACGAAGTATGTGATGACCTATGTTCAATCGTTGGGCATTTACATGTGTGACAGATTTCAGGTCATCGTGTCCGCCGTGACACGCCGCATTGACGAGAGCGCGGGTGCCCTCATGCAGATCATCCTAGATTTGGTTGGCTCAACGTGGGATGATGGGACCTCAAAGCACTTCTACGTAACGGACGTGACGGAGAAGGTGGGAATTCGCAAGGACACATTCTACAGCTTGTATTTCCTGTCATTCCACCATTTTCAGGTCAAGCAATGTTCATGCAGTTCTCTCAAAGAGTACCGTGCTCAGTACATGCAAGTCCTGGAGGAGGACCCCACACGATTTATCCACCGCGTCGGAGACGAGGGTGGCGGGGCTTTCATCGTGAACTTTGAACACGTCTTCACCGCCCTCGCCGCAACCGTTGTGGAAAATGTCGTGATGGAGAAGTTTGGTTCAAAGGCTCTCAGAATTTTTAAGTGAGTTTCGATGCTGATCTACCCCTCTTTGGATTGTGCTACTGTAATTTTTCAGGGTAACTCGTGACAAGCTCTACGTGGAAGAATCCAAGCTTCAGAGCTTAGTGATGATGCCCACCAAAGACACGAAGCTGCTGACATATCAACTGCTGGAGAATGATTTTCTCCAGCTCCGCGAACTACGAAAAGCAATGGGTGGGGGGAGCTCTGCACCGTCGAAGGCCTTCTTTCTCTTCTATGTCGACTTGAATAGGGTGAACCATTACTTAGATTATCGCGTCTTCTGACTACGTACCTAACACACTTCCTTCAGGTTGCCCGAACGACCCTTGAGCTATGTTACAAGGCGATCCTGAACCTACTGGTGAGGCAATCCCATGAAGTAGAGTCAAACCAGCGGCTCCTGGAGAAGCAGGTTGCGTTGAATTCGGCCTTAACGTAAAGTCATTTTAGCAAAGTGCAGCAATTTCATCCTTCTTAGGAAAGGGTCGAGTCCCTCACCGCCAACGTGAAGAAGTTCGGAGCAGAACAGACTGAGGAAGAGCTAAACGCCCAACTTCAAGAGGTCCAAGAAATGGTAAAAATCCAGTCTTAACTGCTTTTCTCTTAAACAATTGTTGAGTTCGAGTTGTCAATTCCAGTTGTCGCCTCCCGAAACTGCCCAGGTTCGATATGTCCACACTTGCCTCGACAAGCTAAAGAAGGCGTCCATGCAGGTGGACGAGACTGTGTTTGTACTAGACGTCTACTTGGCTGTGGCAAGTTCTTGAGATAAAGCTCAATGAGTAAAATAAGGAAATGTGAGCTCTAGCGTGACGTGTATTGTCGGTCGGTATCGTAGTCATTGTAGGTAGTTATCAACAATCAAATTTGCGACATCTTCACCACAGCTTCAACGTCATCCTTCACAAAATTCGCGCAACAGACTCACTAGCAAGATCGCCCCTCGTTTAGTACTCCAATTCATCCATATGCACCGGCTCTTTCAGCGGCAGCATCGACTTCTTGTCTGGATCTCTCGACAAGGCTTTCCTCATGTCGTAGGCGTCCTCGTCCGTTTCGCCGCTGTAGTACTGCAACACCGTTCGGTACACAACGTAGCCCAGATTCTGAAAGCAACCTGTGATGTGGAGTACAACCTAAGGGGTCCAGTATGAGGTTACCTCATACATCCTGATGGCAACGTAGTTACTAACTCTGACAAATAGGTCGACGAACAGGCACTTCTTTTTCTCTGAGATGGCCTCCAGCCCGTCCATAAGACGACTGGCCAGTCCCAGTCGACGGTGGGTCGGGGAGCAGGTCACCGCAGTCACGTGTCCGTGCCACTGATCTCCGGTACCTGAAGAGGGAGACGATGGCTGACTGGTACCTGTAAGGGGCAGCTCGTGACAGCGTGCATACCTTCTGTCTTCCCCATGATGTAGCCCATGAGGTCCCCCGACGGCGACTCCGCCACCAGAAAGTACTCTGGCCATCTTGCCAGATACTGCAGGTAGAAGCCTACCCCATAAGTCTCCGTCAGGGGATCCAGGTTGATGGGGTTGAACCGGAACATGTCCTCGCTGGTGAACTGCCTTAGCGTAGTCATGTTGATCGAGATGAAGTTGTAAGTTGTAAATAAACGAAGCAGCGTTCATTCAGCGCACGCTGAGGCAGCAGCAGTGACCAGGGCAATTGGTAGCAAAGTCACTCAAAGTTCGTCGCTGGTAACACTCGTCAGCACAGGGGTAAAAGTGGCCACCCTAGAGATGTTGTCTGCGGCGGCCACCGCGCCGAGCAGCTGTTTGTTGTGCGTATGTGACTGAGCGGCGAAAAAGCCAGTCATCGGCTTCCTCTCATCGTTCGCGTCCTAGCTTCAAGTGTAAAGAAAAATGTCCACGCCCGAGGAAGAGTCGGCCCTGGCTCGGATTCCCGACCTGAGAGTTGCTCAGAAGAAGTTTCTGCTCCAGCACGCCACCTCGGATCAGACCGCAAGCGCCAAGTCTGCGCTTAAGCAGAGTCTGCTCAAGGACATCTCGGAGCAAGAGATGACTCCGTTCTATCGGATCTGCTGCAAGGAACTCGGCTGGAAACAGGACGAGACGCTGGAGGCCGATCTGAAGGTTAAAAACGAGGCCAAGCTGAAGGAGCTGGAGGAGAAGATTGCGGACGCCGAAGAAAATCTGGGGGAGTCCGAAGTGCGGGAGGCCCTACTTGCTAAGTCTGACTATCTGGCTCAGGTGAGATTGGGAGCTTTGAGGTCTGCACGGACGATGAAGCTCAGCATGGCGTTCTTGTACTGTACTATCGACGACATTTATTGACAGATTGGAGACAAGTCAGCCGCCATAGAGGCTACCAAGAAGACCATGGAAAAGACTGTTGGGATTGGCAACCGCATGGACCTAGTGTTTGGCAACATCCGGATGGGGCTCTTCTACATGGACCACCCGTTAGTGGAGGAAAACATCACGAAAGCCAAACAAATGCTTGAGGAGGGAGGAGACTGGGACAGGCGAAATCGGTTGAAGGTGCATATAACTGAATCAACCAACGTCCTGTAACTCGAATCCTCATGAATGTTGCCATCACTTTAGGTTTATGAGGGTCTTCACGCTATGTCCGTGCGAGATTTTGCCAAGGCCGCCAAGTTGTTTCTAGAGACAACATCCACGTTCACCAGCTACGAACTTATGGACTACGCCGAATTTATCTCGTACACGGTCATCGTTGGCATGATCGCACTAGGTCGCAGTGAGCTTCTGGAGAAGGTCGTCAAGGGATCAGAGATTCAAGAGGTGATACTTCAGTAGCTATCATCACCAGTCTTGCTATATCCGTAATATTATTCCGCCAGGTTTTGCATGAGCGCCAGCAGATCCGTGAGTACCTGATGTCGCTGTACGACTGCCACTACGGAGACTTCTTCCTGAACCTCTCCAAGGTAGAGAAGTTGGCCAAGGCCGACAGATATCTCTACCCTCACTACGCTTTTTACGTCCGAGAGATGAAAGTGAGTTTTGCTCCGGAGTGACAGGATGCTCGCTCGTGTGTATGTACTTACATTTTTATCGCCCAGGTGAAGGCGTTCTCCCAGTTGTTGGAGTCGTACCGCAGTTTGACCTTGTCTTACATGGCCGAGTCGTTCAACGTAACTGAGGAGTACATGGACCGTGAACTGTCGCGCTTCATTGCCGACGGGAGGTTGCACTGCAAGATCGACAAGGTCCGCGGTATCGTCGTCACCAACAGGCCAGACTCCAAGAATGCCCAGTACCAGGCCATCATCAAGCAGGGAGACATCCTACTCAACAGGGTGCAGAAGCTGTCTCGCGTCATCAACATCTGAAATCTTGTGTACATGTAAAAAGAGAAGATACTTGAGAAATGTAGTTGCGGTGCTTCTTTGATGATTGGCAACCCTGGTAGGTTAGAATGACAACAAAGTAGCAAAACATTCGTCTCATGGAGCTGTAGTTTGGGGGCCAGGTCGGGGGCGAAAACTGTGACAGTCATGTCCATGTTCAATCTGGTCACCGGAACCTTGGGGTCCTGTCAGCTCCTGACGGCCACCTCCAGGGCGCTATTCCATACGACAGCCAGTCTGGGAAAAGCTCGCCGCTGGCGCCAAAAGACGGAGCCTCCGTTTCAGTCAGAACTTCGCAATCCGGTAAGCGTGGTCTACGGAGGAGACAACCTGCGGGACGACGAATGTGGAGTCGTCTACGACACCAAGCCGTTCAAGGTGGCTGTGAAGAAGTATCACGTGTACGATTGGTGCGGCTGCGGACTGTCCCGGTCGCAGCCGTTCTGCGATGGCACTCACCTAAACCAGTTAAGTGTCCGACATCGACGGTCGGCTAACTAACGGATAGTCCTTGCTTCTAGCTAATCAAGTGCCTTTTAGACAACTGCGCAACCTGATTAGTTGCGGCCCCATCCGGTACATTGCGCCTGAGGACCGGGACGTGTGGTTCTGCAATTGCAAGCAGACCAAACACAGACCCTTTTGCGACGGCACACACAGAAGCGAAGAGGTTCAGGAGACGGAGCTCGATTACAAGATGGAGATATGGGAGCCAAAAGACAAGAAGTCGAGTTGAAAACTGAATGTAACTATACTTCACAGAAAGCTTTCGCTTAGCGCTTGATGGCGTTGAGAATATGCCGAACAAAAAAACCCCACAGATCTCTTCATCCTATCTTCTTATTTCGTGCTGCATCATCCGAGTGAGATAGGAAGGTCGCATAGAGCCTGATCCAGCAGTTAAAGAGTCCCAGGGCACAGTAGACTGAATAGATCATCAGGGGTAGAAATGGTAGCCTTGGTCCCAGAATAAGCTTCGCTAAACTGTCGAAGAGCACCACCAGAGCGAGCCCCCACACGTAGATCAACTGTGACTTGGTCACAAAAGTTCGCTTGTTCTGGAGGAGCGACCTGTACAGGTACAGGGCGTAAAGAGCCACCACCAGCACTCTCACCAGGCCCTCCTGAGGCCTGAAGAGCAAGGGGAGTAGTGATACGTTTCCCGTTGTCGAACACACAAAGAGCTGCGAGAAATCCTGCGGGCTCAGGAAGGCAGACACAGTAAGCGGAAGGATCACCAACAGGATGGCCTTCTCATGAACGTGCCTGTAAGAAATCGATCATTTTATAAGGACGGACAGACTAAAGAATAATGAAGTTGTTGCATGAGCTTACCATCCGAATAGGTATGATCCGAAGCTGCACAGGACGATGGCACGAATGAACTGTTCAGGCGACTTTCCATCAGTACTCCATAGCTTGAAAAGTGCTGGCACCATTGATAAAAATGCCAGGACAAAAGTCGCTGAGGGAGCCACTGACGGCAACACGGAGTGCTCGAACTCCTGCACGAGCCCTCCGGTCATATCAGAAGACTGCGACGAGGCCTCTATCAGACCGAACTTCTTGAACGTCAAAGCCAACACCCTGTCTAGGCCGTTGTAGAGGGCCCAGAAGTTAGGAGCCCAGTAAGCGTGGCTCAAACCTCGCTTGAATGGGAACAATCTCTTGGCAAGAACAGGCAATTGTCTGAGGTAGATGAACGGTCCTAGCGAGGCTGCGAAGACGAGAGCCACCGTCACGCCAAGACCAGTCAGCCGCTTGAGTCCTTCAAAGTGGAAAGAGAGTCCTCGATGGAAG
>JAAUXU010031022.1_pt1 | contig 35532 bp, 28 predicted proteins | sample 7278151 | NCBI WGS metagenome assembly JAAUXU01 (sample SAMN14350113, study PRJNA611818) | marine sediment metagenome | isolation source: surface marine sediment (1.8m) | place: French Polynesia: Moorea | collected 2018-08 | reverse complement strand
AGTCAAGGGGGTTCAGGTTTGGGGATGATGGAGGCCAAAAGTCCTTGGACCAGAACCCCTTGGACCCCAGCTCAGACATCAGGTAGGCCTAGGTGGCCTTGGACGTGTGACAGGGGGCGCCGTCTTGCTGGTAAATGTACTTCCCCCTGCCATACCTTCTGTCAGCCCAGTCCAGCACCTTGGCAGCAATCTCCAGGTACCCCTTGGTCTTCAGGGTGCCCTTGATCCAGATGGGAGGGATGACGACACCATCAGAAGCCACCAGGCCAAACATCATTGCCTTGGCTGGTTTCTTGGTGGTGTTCACGTACCTCACGCTGTTAGGCACATCACTGATGGACTTGGCGATGAATCTGCTGTTGCGACGGTTGTGGTGGGTATCAACAACAAAGTTCTTCTCATCGCTGAACAGCACAACAATGTCACATTTCTTGGACTTGAGGGCGAGAAGCATCTTCTTGCTGTGCTGAAGTCGCTTAACCCTCTGAGCCATTGTCAACATCTGTACCTTTCTCTTGGCGCTTGATCTCATCTCCAAGTCCTCCTTCATGCACTTCCGGATGGTCTTCTCAGACACGCCCTTGTCCTTGGCCAGGCGCCGCATGGATATCTCCGGGTTGTCATTGATGGTCTGCTTGAGGTCAGCCATGAATGCTGCAGTCCTGATGGATGGTGAGGGTCTGTGGGACCTTTTGCTGAAGCCCCCGGTCGCCCTGTGTATGGCCTTGGTGCAGTAGACAGTCGCCCGGGCGACCTGGAACCTCCTGGCAATGTCCGACGGCCTATCCCCAGCCAGAATCCGCATGGCGATCTTTTGACGTAAGACTTCCATCCTGCTGTAGTTCCGTCAGTTTTTGTCCAATTTTGTTGTTTTTTTTTAATTGATGCGAAATTGATGGATCTTTCAAATGAGATATCATGCAACCCCCAGTTCCCAACCGTTCTTGAGTTATTTGAACTTAAACAAGGTGCCTCGCATGTGCTGCCGCACCCGGTACTATGTTGCCCATGTATGTCTGTGCTTTTTGCAACTTATTTCAGCCCACAGTCTGAGAACCGCATGCTTCACTGACTGATTTTAGCAGCTGACTTTTGTGGCTGCTTTTCATAATCTTGGTTGGTGATATATTCGTAATTAGTGTTGAAGCAACCTTACAGAGGTATCGAAAGGTCTCCTACCTGATTGCTGTTGCTCACAGCTCCATCTGTGAGAACAAAGATCTGCCTGGATGCCCTTTTGCGGGCATGCTTCTTCTGGAATATCTCAAGTAGAGGACACTATATTTCAGTCCCACCATAGTTGGCAGTCATTCTGGCAGCATGTGCCTTTGCTGCAGCCAGGCTATTATCGTCATAGGGGATGCTCTTGGGGAAGAGCAAGTCAAAAAAGCTGCCCAAACTATAGATGTTGAACCAGCAATCTGCAGGCAGAGAGTGGATGAAAAGTCTAAGGGCCCTCTTGGCCTGGTTGCTGCTGCTACCATGCATGCCATGACCCTAGTGTCCACCACAAAGATGAGCTCTGACATCGACTCGAGTCGAAATGAAGGCACCAGGGATACCATCCCAGCCCTTGTGACTTTGCCTTCCATCTAGATGTGTTCGGAGAAAAAAGCTCCTCTCTGTTCCACCTCAGTTGTTACCAAGACAATGAGGTCGTGATCCATCTCATCACAGCAACTGCTGGGCCTCCTTTTCATGGCAAATCTCCCATCTTTCAGTTACATTTCTCCATTCAAAAGTTTATGACTAGGAGACTCCAGAGCTGCAATCTTGTTCTTCATGACTGCCATGATGCCAACTTTCAAAGTAGCAGGGCTGTCCAGGGAATGCTTGATTCCTTCCACCTTGGTCTTGATGGTCCTTCCTTCCGCCTTCACCTCAAAGGCTGTCACGCCAGCAGATTCCTCTACTGGGAACAGATACACAGCTTCAATAAGTCTGAAAGCAAGAAAAAAGGCGTGTGAAGCATCAGAGTGGTTGCAAAGATTTTCTACAAATCTTCGGAATGAACAACTTTCTGGGTGAAGTTGTCCCGGGAGCTTGTTAGCGAATTATGTTTAGCCTGTCACTTATGGCTGTGTTTGTCAATTTGTTAAACTTCTGTTATTACGTGCTGAACGTGGACATTGGACACCTGCTTGTGACACTAATGCCATAGTAACTGACCTGGATTCACAGTTGACGTAGGTCTGCTCTGCAATGACCTCAGCAATGAAGTCCACAATTCTTGTGGTGACATCAACAGACATGAGAGGGACAGGGGCGGCCCAGGAGTCGACGTAGAAGATGAGGCCGCCCTCAAATTCGGGGAAGCAATGGAAGCGGTTGACAAATGGCATTTCAACAGTTGAAAGGTTTGGTTATCTTGTCAACGTAACTTTTCACGTTTCCGACCCTCCCACTCCGACCTGTCGCTGTGAGCGACTGCCAGAGACTGGGTGACGTATGAGAGGCACGAGCAGAGTGAAGTATATGTACTGTACTGTACGTACGTACGTCTTCTCTTTGACCATGAGTCAGACACTGCAGCTGGCGTTAGTGATTGCCTCGGGTCGAACCCCAATGCCCAAAGTATCCAGCCGATCAGCCAGAAACCCGAATTTGCCAGCCCAGCGAGCTGGAGCATAATCCGGGCTAGCTGGGCCCACTAGAAAGTTGGGAAATGCCGTGCAGAAAGACAGTCAGCTAAATTCGATTCACTCTCTCATAAACGATGGAGAAATGGGTGACGCCCTACAGGGACATGTAGGGTTAAACTATGTCCCTCAAGAGAGTAAATAAATGGGGAAGTATTCTGAAAACCGTGCGCCAAAAACCTATATTCCATAGACTGTTCCACAAACGAAAAATATTCTTGTTACAGCAGACTGGCTCGACTGGGCCCGGCTCCGCTGTACCTGGAGCAACGCTTGTCTGGAACACAGAGCACTGCAACAGTGACTTTCCCTCGCTGTAAGGGTACCGAAATGTTCATTTGGAGGCGGAAAAGTGGTCAATTCCCTCCCCAAGTGAACTTTTGGAGGGGGAAACAAGAACGACCTTAATTTCCCTTCTCGTCAGGCTTTATCCATGCGACGCTTCAAGGTTCACCCAACAGTTCCAACCCAGTCTGTGATGAAAGAAGTCCTGAAAGTAACCTCAGGCCTTGATTTTTCTGCTTGGGAATTCAGTGGTCTGACCACTCAGACTGAGCGTTACACCGTGACAACAACAAAGTCGATGCATTTCTGTCCCGGAGATTGAGATGTTGCAATTATGATGAGCGGAGCGCAAATGTGCAAAAAGCTCGGCCCGGACCTGATCCGGCCGTGCACGTCACCAGCGCGAAACCTTTCGTTGCTGCCGCTAACCCATGCTTTCCTTCTCTCTCCCGCCGAAGATGCTCAGCGTTTGGATGGTGGGCCTCGTTGCAGAGGGACGTCTCCCAAGACACCGACCGGCAATGTTCGGTCGGGAAACAATCTTTGGGCTTGTTGGGCTCTTCAGTCACATCTGCTTCATTCTCTGTCGATTTTGGACTTCAATGCTTTCAGGCACGCGTGTTTTTGGCGAGATTTCGCTGTGATTTCGCGACAGTCGCGTCGACTTGGCACGCAACTCCACGCAGAAGTAACGCAACCTCTTGCCGAGTCGCATGAGCATTCCTCGAGTCTGCTCCGACTCAGTTGAGCTTAGGCGCGGAGTCTTCAAGGCTTTTGCAAACTTTTGCCAGGTCCGCTCGCCTATGGCTCTTCCGTGATCTCCAGCACAGCCAATGCACTTTAAGGTATGACGTCCGGGTGAACTTGCATTCAGCACGAACACGTTGCGACTTCTTCGTGTCAAAGAAGCTCATTCAGTTCGTTCCTCTTGTGGCCTTCTCAGGTTGTGGGCCCATGGGAACTGCGTATGAGACATTGTGCTCAACTCAAAAACTTAAAAAAACACACATACACACATGTGTGCGATCCCTCACTTTCATGTGCAGCACCTCTTGGTCCAGTTTCCCCTGCACCTTGCGGATGTCAGCAGCTGTTTGGCAATCTCACTGTCTGGAGGAAAGACTCGCCAGGATGCAGGCAGACGATGCCGACTTCTTCTGGTAGTACAGCAGCCCAGAGTATGCAATCTTCCTCCCCTCCTCCACCCGCTCCTGTAGTTCCCTCTTCTTCTGACTCTCTTGGGCCTCAAGTTTTTCAGCACGCGCGTAATGGAAAATGTCTGCCTTCATGAAATTGCAGTCCCTTCGTCCCAAAGCCAGAGAGCCCAACTCAATCATTCCCAGAGCTTCCTCACTGAGACATCTATAGGGCTTTCTGATTGGGACAAAGTGAATGAGGACCCTTGCCGCAATTTGCTTCAAGGCCCAGAAATCTTTTCATCGTTGCTACCATGCCATGCTATCTAGTCGTGGCATACGGCATAGAAAGATTCAAACTCGTGGCCACTGAGTGGCAAACCCACACTCTACCACCGAGCAACGAGTCTATGTCTACTGTGCAGAGGTTCTACACAAAGTCAACCTCTGAGGGTATCGATCAAGGAAGGAACTGCAGCCAAAGCCAAGGCATTTGGACTTTGCCTGTGCTCACCTAGATGAAGATGAGGTAATCTAGGCCCAAGTGCTTTGGTCTGAGCAAACCCAAATGGGGCTTTTTCACAACGTTGCTTTTTTGTCTCGAGGAAGCCCAATGAGACCTCTGTTCCTCTCTGGCTGTGGCTACAACAGAGCGAGGATGTCGTGCTGCTGCTTTGCGCCAAGCGGCGCTAAGCACCTCTTGAAGATCAACAGAACGATGAAGAGGGACATCTTGGAAGACAATCTTGAGCAGTCTGGGAGGAAACTGGCAGATAGAAGCTCATTACGCTTGTTCGAAAAGATACCTACCTTTCTTTGGAAATTGATGCTTTCGGGCCGGTTTTTTTGCCTTTCACCAAATTATTAAGGTTTTAGGAAAAACATTTTGTTTTTAAGAGTGGTTCACTGTAGGCACTTTCAACTCAAAGATGTAGAACGAACTGTGTATAGTAAGTGTCCCTACGCAGAGTACGCAAGCAAAACAGAAGAGACCGGGACAAATTCAGACACAGATAGGTAAGTAATGGATAACGAGTGCAATCTTGAGTGTGCAGGGTTAGAGCTTAAAGGTATGGCTTAAAACGAGAACAATAAACAAATAATCACAGAGAATGAGTGGATTTGAGTAGACCTTGGGGATTGAGTGAGCTCTTAGTTAAGATATTACTTGTGCCAATGGGTCAGTCCCCCAGGTACCTTACTCCCCGGCACGTCGACCCGATTGGTGTCATAGAAGGAGGCCATGGCGTTGTCATTGTCGTTGTCCCGCGGCGTCCTGGAAAGCGTCCAGCTGTTGGTGGATCAAGGACCACACGGCGATCGTCCGAGATAATAGACTGAGACCTAGTAGAACGGTAACGTAGAACAGCACAGTACAAAAAATACAATACGATAGCCAAGAACGATCGCTCTTGCAATGTGCGCGCATGCGCGTGCACACATAGTAAGTGTAGTGCGCACTTCATTCTTCAGCCATAACTTTTGACTGGATTGAGCTGCAGAAGTGGTTCAGTTCATCCCTATATGGAAAGCTAAGAAGCTCCTCTAAAACTAAAGTGATATGCATTTTTGCCCTAGGACCACTCATTTCTCCACAAATCAGTCACACTTTTAGGCATTAAATTTTGATTCAGAGCATAACTTTGATCCCATGGACGGTGTGAACTCAAATTCACAACTTAGCTAATAAATTGTTGCAATATGTGGGGACCATCACTTTGGGGGGGGGGGGGCACAAATGGAAAAACAGTCAGGCACACATTATTTTATGCGTAATGGAGGGGGGGAGTTCCAATTTAAGGCCGTTTCAAGGTCGAAATGAAGGCCAAGACCACAGAGTAAGTAGCTTCGCATAGAGGAGCGACTCCAGGCCAAGCAGGTGGTTCACTTTCCATGCGCATTTTCACCATCTATCGTGAGTAAGTTCGCAATGTGTTCAGCAAAAGAATAAGCAGAAAAAGTAATGCATTGGCAGACTTTCTTGCAGGATTTTACATGGTAAAAGAAAATCAAGACACATTACTCGTCTAAGATAACGTTTTCCTTCCACTGACTGGTCTAGTCTGAACTCTGTACCTTTCCATTGATCCATTTGAGATAGTTATGGAGTAGGGTCTGAACTGCACAGGCAACGACTTTTTCTTTTAAGACACTGGTACAGAAATCAGAAGGATTTATGTACTTCACTGCCATTTTGTTCAAACTTTGGGTGATGTTTGACTGACAGAGATATTTGTCTCTACGTAAAGTACGAAATTTGACCGTGCTACTATTGAGCGAGACCTCCAGAACGAACCTAGAACTTAAATTGCATTAATTCTTAACTCAATGAGTACGGCCACTGGGCTCGAGAGAGGCGGAACCGACCACGATCTGGAACCTAAGATTTTCGTGAGTTATAGAGCCAAGGACTGAAAGCGATTCAAGCAATGCTAACTGTATAATTCTTAATCTCTATACATAGAAAAAGACTTAACACTGGTCTGGGACGATTACAACTGCGTAGTGCGGTACAATCGTCATGGCAAGCTCTGACCTTCATCTTGACAGCGAAATGTCAATATGATGGCGAGAATCCACTCGTCACAGTCCAAGGGGGGCACGAGGAACACGGGCTCGTAGTCGAGGGCGTCGCAGAGTCCACGAGCACAAGCACAAAGTTGCACGTCCGAACGGGTCGAAAGTCAGTAAGGAACAACGGACCACAACAAAAAAAAACCGACCATTACTTAAGCTCTCTATACAGTAACCGATCATCTCACACATGCATACGTACGTATCCGTACTGACTATATTGATTTGTCCAAAAGTCCGCAAGCAAGGTTATTTTGGGTTAGAAATCCTTCAAATCAGATGAGGGGATATACAAACTTGACTTCCCACCATTGTACTTTTTGGGTCACACAAAAAAATCTGTAATGGGAATTTCTTCAGGGGGTGACCTTCCCCAATCTTATTTCCAAGCTTGCTACAAATTTGCAATTGTCACTCACATGAAAGGACATAAATTGACGACAGAAAATTCCGGCAAAGGTGCACAGTGTCTGATCTTCAAAGACACTGACTGGAGGGATGAGAGCCTGGAGTACTTCCTCAGGTGTCCCTGTAAATTCATCTTTATGGCGTTCCAAAGAAAGACATATTACTTCCAAGTAGATTGTGAGCATTATCGTCATAATTATTAGATGTTCTTTCGCTATGCTACACCAAGGTGGTGAGAGTGTGTGACATTAAAAATCCGATGTAGGTACAACATGATATTAAGGCTAAAAGTCGGTAGTCAGTTTCAGTGTGTACTAGGGGAACTTAGACTGAACATAGAACCCTTCAACCATGGTAGCTTTGCCTCTGACCGAGACACAGACCAGGTTCGAGATGACTAAGAGGGTCTGACTGGGTTTCTTTTAAGGCTACTCAATGACTTGAAACCAACACAGAGGTTTTGGTAGTAACAACAATACTTTATTCTTCTGCTTGGAGGGGACACACACAAGTTATCTTACAAGAATTAAAATGATTAGAACCCGCAGAATGTATCTAACCAACCTACCCTGACGGGGAGTGGTTTCCTCCAACTCAACCACATCAGGGCAGGGAGACAGAGTTTGTATAGGAAAGAGAACTAGAAGCAGGAATAGAATAGCTAAGCAGGTTTTACCATCACCCAGAAGATCAGGAAGGGTGAGTCTTGTTATACTAAAGGGAAGTTCAAGTCTAACCAAATGAGTGAGGATTTGCAGCAAATTTCCCCTTTTTTATACTCTAATTTACTAAATAGAGGGTGTGACCAGCCAGGCTGACCCTCACGCAGCTCAAGTTTCCCTTTCTTCCTAATGTCCTTCCCTGCCACCCGTACTGTAGGGCAGCTGCAGGCCTCCTTGTCCTTTTCTGTAGAACCTCTTACCAAAACAAAAGTCTCATAAAAGATCAACGCAAGATACAGGAAGGGACACAAGGAAGTACAGGAGAAGGGAAAAGGAAGGAGACAAAAAGAATATAGACCCAGATGATCTTCCTCTCACTAGAAAGCAAAATCTTAACCACAATCAGTTGTCGGTATTTGAGAAGAACTTGCTTGATCAGTATCATAATTATTGTCAATTGGTATGTCACTTGGTACTTGGTAAAATATTACTTATCATACCACTTTATTTGGAATACAGGTGCTTACACGTTCAGTAATGTCAGATTTTTGTTCAAGAGAAAGATCATAGCAGAAGAAAGCAAAAACAAGCCAGTAGATTTAATATCCACGACTGAGCATGATGATGTACCAAGTTGGCGATAATGTTGAGTTTGAGGATAATACTGAGGGCATGACATTACCGAATATTGACCTCGCCCAATATTGTCGCATGCTAAGTTGGTACTCGGTATTGGTATATTGCACACCTTTAGTAGGTGGTCACCGCTTGCTTAAAAGACTGGGAGAAGGCCAAGCAACTAGGATTTTGGCTAGATCCTCTTCTTCCAGAAATTACAGAAAATGCATTCTTAATGGGATTTGTGCAGAGACATCTTGTGCAAAGACATACAAAGTTTTGATCTTCATGCTGGCTTTGAAAAAGTTTGCTGCACAGCACTGATATTTCTCCAATAGTCTTTTATAAACCTGAAGCGCTTAGTCACTTCAGCTCCACTCTGTCCTGAATTTCTTAGGTCTGTATCCTTTCGTCCATTTCTTTCAGGGAGGCAAAGAGGGGTCACCCAGCAACAAGTGCCTTTCTATAGCCTGTATCTCTTTTCACAAAGAAACAGTATGACATCAAGAGATGGGCGTCAGAAAACTACATGGTAAAGCATTATTATCAAATCGTCTTGATGAATTAAAAGCGTCAAAGATGTTGTTGCACCTCTCAATAAAGGAGAAGGTGGCGTTTGCATCTCGTCCCAAATGTCTGCACTGAGAGTGTAGCGAAATGCCAGCTGCAGCAGAGTGTCAGAAGAAATAATATGATCTTAATGTGCAGAAAGTTTCTGCAGAATAACAGTGACGGACAAACCTGTGCTGCTCTCTCTACCTTCATTTTTGAACTGAAAGCATTGAGGTTGAAGTGTGAATCCCTAAACTTTGGGCAGCATCACACTTTGGCTCTCTTGTCAAGCTTGGAAAAGTCTTAGATCATGGACCACTTTGCTCTTCCAGTAGAGCTTTTACTGACATATTCGTCGTCCAACCAATTTTGAGTGCTTCTTAGCACATGTGGAGGATCTGACATTGCATAAATCTTCTTATGTCTATGTACAAGATAGGGCTTTTTCCTTCTGACCCCTAAGAATTCAATCAGTAAGTTAAAATATGGCCCAGGGCTGACACAAAAGAAGACTGCAACATCCGGATCAATTGCCTCGAGGCCTTCCACTGCTTCCAGGATTGTCTCTTTCAGTGTAATTCCATTCACAGCTTTCTTCTCACAGTCGCATGCGAAGGTTTGCTTCCACTTGGTTTGCAGACCTGCCACCATCAGAACCAAAGCGCTGTCCATCTTTGTCCTCAGCAGCAGAGCAGTCCACAGATAGCTGAAGGGATTTCATCCGCCAGCACAGCTCAGATCTTCTCCCCTGACTCTTTGAGTTCTCATGGCCAGAAGTTTTCTCAAGTTGGATCAGGCACCCTCTTCGAATCGCCAATTTTGCAGTCATTTTAAACTTAGTCAGGACGAAGATTTTTAATACATGCTTATGGCTAAAGCTTCATAGTGTTCTGGATATTCTTCATTATTTTTTGTCACAGGCAGTCACATCTGTGTAGCAAGTAGCATGTTCATGTTCAGAAAAAAAAGATGTGCAAAGGGAGTCAATCATGCTTTCCAGTTTCGGCACCCTCTCAATGGTTTTTTCCAGCTATTTTGTCCTACCAGTTCTTCTCGACACTTTTCCTTCCCAGTCTCTTCAAGGATAGAGACAGTTACTTGTTCTTGGGGGTCTCCACAACATCCTTGGGACTTGTCTCAGTTACCATGTTCATCTCTTCATCTTGGTTAGTCTTGGTCACCATGTTCATATCTTCATCTTGACTACTCTCTTATCCCACTGGCATTGTCTTTGTAGTCTTCGGTTGCGGACTAACTGACGGCGAGATGATGTCAGCTTCGGACGAGGATTGGGAACATTGACAGTCCGCGACAGCATTGAGGGTGAAAAGGTTTTTTTAAGGGAGATGAACCAGCCATGTCTTTGCCATAGCCAAATGATATAGATCTTGTCAAGCACGAGGCAAGAAGACATTTTTCTATGTCACTATACATTTCCACTATTGTGAATGAGTCATCATCCACCATGTTAAGGGGACCAGAAGCCATCAAAACAAAGCAGGACCAAGCAGGAATGCATCAAAAATCAGTGATACAGTTTTTCATGATGAACATGTTGAGGAGATTAACAACCTGCAGGAGGAGGATTTTGTCACATTGATGATGAATGTATATCCTCAGGGTCAGCTATGACTAGCTCTGAAGGTGAGTCACACTCTGCATGAAATGTACAATGCCAACACTCCCTTATTTTGGACAGTCCTAATGCATGTCAACATGCCGATATATGTGATTAGCTTTTCACCCTCAATGCTGTCACGGACTGGGAAGAGGGTGGGCAGTGCATCTTGCACCAAGACCTTCCTTTCTGTCGACCTGAACATCTTTTCGAAATGATCTGCACAAAGGAGCAGATTTCTGACCAAGTAACTGGGATCTTTCTCGCTTAAATCTTCCGGGAGACGTAATGGATCCACATCCGACATCTCTTGTGATCTCTCGGAAAATGAAAGAAGGCCAGATTGCGATTGTTCTATTGATTTTTGCTGCATGCTGTAGCTGCGCAATACTGTGTCTATCGCTGATTCATTGTCCTCGCTGTGGAACGTGAAGGATCAATGACTGTCTTTGTAGAGGTGAAGCTCCCTGTCGTCGTTCGAACTCGTACCCACCAGACACAGAGATAACAGTGGCCTAATGCTAGATCGGCCACGAATCTCCTGCATTGGCAGGGCTGCCTGAATTTTGGTGGATGGGGAATCAGCTTACATTCAAAAGTGCTGCTGCTGCCTTAGAGGGGCGAAACAAGGCATCAACTGCTACAGAACCTCATCAGCTGCTATAGTTCTTTTGAGCATGTAACGAATTTCAACAAAGTTTCCACAGCATGGTGAAGTCATACTCCACACCAATAGGTCAGGGTCAGTGGTTATGGCTATTAACCGAGACTGCGGTTATTGGTTAACTGGTGGGTCATTAACCGCAGCAATGGTACGAATAACAGTTATCAGGCTACAAAAACTAATGGACTAAATAAGGGTTACTGTCGGCCTGTGAGCACACAGCTGCTGTGTCTGCATGAACCCCATGAAGGACAAGACATGACGGCCTCTTTACTCCAGAGAACGTGCGGCGCTACTGTTTCTTCCTGCGCCGGCCATTTCAGCCTAGAAAGCCCAGAATCTCTTCCGTCGCGCTACGTAGTGCTTTTGGGGCAGCAACCGGCACAGTGCTCTCGTCAACTCATCAGACTTAAACTGCTCTAGTGCCTTAACAAACATTCAAACCTTGTGTACTAACTAAAAGTTCTGTCTCAGTGTTTGAGCAATCAATGACAGGTTGAAATTCCACTCCGAAACATCCCCAGGCTGCGTCTGGCATTGATATGTATCAAGCGACATTATTTACGGTAAGCACGGTATACTACTGTACTCAAGATATATTCTTATTCTCTCTATATTATACAAAACTTGTTCTAATTAGGTAAGCATCTTCTGATTCTTGTTCAGACACACCAGGACCTCCACATTCTCAGTCTCCAAGGAGCTCCTAGCATTGCTGACGATTGCCCCACTGGTGCTGAATAGCCTCACTGAGGAGGCACAGGAGACTGGGATGCCCAAGTACTTCCTAGCCAGCTTGGCAAGACCAGGAATGCTATTGGAGGTTTTTCTATCAAGTGCACTCAAATGTACAATAACCGAACTCCATTAACCCCGGTTAATAAAAAGGTTGGTTTGGTTGTCGGTTATTGGAATGAAAACGGTTATCGGTTCGGTTTCAGTTAACCGCTCACCCTTACCAATAGGTGAATTGATTTGTCAGTGACCTTCCACAAGTTCCCAGGTCCAGCACGAGCGGAAACAACAGCAGTGTCTCATCGGAAAAATGTGCTTGTAACTGTAGACTTCGTTCCCTTTCAGTTGACGTTCATACCGATTGTTGGAGCAGCCAACAATGCAGCTGTTTGCTCCTCCATTTCGCAGTGCCAGAGGTCTTCTTAGGTGCGATAATCTCATTAAGATTCGCCTTCACTTCTTTGTCAATCAGTTTTGTTTACAGTTTCAAACAGCACGGACAAAACATGTGTCAGCTGTTCGCTTCCAGCTGGCTGTACCTGCATCTGTGTCTCAAGAAAGTTCTGCCAAAAATGTACAGGAAATGTAACTCACAGGAACCAGACTTTCAAAACTATTCTCTCCCGCATCAAATAACCCATGTATATGTTACACAAATGTATTTCTGTCTGGCCAAATGCGAGTACCTTCCACTTAAGTCAACTGGGCGTGAACTCTTTATGCACGCATAACTAATTTGCTGTTGGCTGTATAACCTGACACCATCTACTATGGCGTAAAAGGGTGTGCAAATATACCATTATACCATTATGCTGCACTCATCATTTTTGCCTAAATCATTCTTTGAATACATGTTCAAATTACATGTGGGCAGTAGCACTGCTTTGTTCTGCCACCCTAACGCATCAACGACGCTTTGACAGTTGCATCAGTAGCTCGGCTTAGTCTAGTGATAGCCTACTGTAATCTTCTCTATAATCAAAACTTCCACTCACTTCATAAGAGTTCGTGTAGAAAATCTTTTTCCCTTCTTCTCCTCCTCCGTGACGTCATGAGCAGCTACTGTACAACTCAATTCCCAACAGGTCTGTGTACCTATTGGAAATCTAGCTGTCCAGTAGATAGACAGAGATGTGAGGAGTGTTGCCAGGCTCTGAAACACTGAGGGAGAGAGGAACACTGGCAACTTTGGCAAGCAACTCGGCAACACTGGGGAGGAAAGGTGGAAGAGGTGCTCTAGATAACCCAGTTTCAGCAGTGTACATAAAAAGTCTGAGGACTGGGACAAGACGGAGAAGATTGGGTGAGGAGCGTAAGGAGGGTGCAGAAAAGTGACTATTGGCTGGACAGGAATGAACAAATGCTGCGTATGTCTTTTTTCGTCAACAAGTGCACTGTCCCTGCTTCACTAGGTGAGAAAAGTGGCAAAAATATACAGCCACATGTCTGTCCTTACATGCTACTTCTGTCTGCGTCCCTCGCGGGGTTGGAGCTCACTCTGCTGGACCTGTGATCGCCCTCGAAGTCGTTGCTGCGATGCACAGACTGCCACAAGGTTCTTGGTCAGCACCCCGCTGGGGATCATGGCGCAGTCGGACGGACGGACCAACACAATGCACATCATCCGTGGGTGTCACGCGCCACCGCAGGGCTGAACGGGACAACTGTAATTCAGGCAGAACTCTCGAAGTGCCTGAAAGGGAAGGAAATAAAGGATGATAAAATAGAGACTCGAGCCATTCTGGTGATCCACTGTGGGTTCTCGGTCTGGAGAAAGCTTGCCATGATGTCACTGTTATATTGTACCAGAGTGTTCGATTGGTTACCTGCGATGGCCGGTACAAAACCTTTCTGACGTCGACCCCGCGGCCCCCGAGAAATGGTCTTTTCCCTTGGAATTCATCCTCCCTCGACATTTTGGGGTCGACAGAGAATTCCTGCAGGGTTTTTTTTGGCTTGGGCGATGCCGATGACTCATGTAGCAAAAATAGAGTTAATACAACTTTGGACCTCGATTTGGGCCTTAAAATGGCCTCAAATTCAAAGTGCTATGTAAATGAATTCCCAGGAGCATAAGAAGAATTGTCTGCTGACGAGGTTTTGGAACGATTTGTGCTGCGGTTGGATGGCCCACAAAGTGACAGACAAACAGTGTGTGTACCAAGTACACACACAACTATCGCTTTAAATATGTATGTTAGGCTCGTCCATTTTTTTGGCGTGCTATATTTGGTTCAAGACTTTTTTTTGATCCGTTCCAGTCACATGGAATGAAGACATAATCAATCTTTGGTTCCCTTTCCTACCTTCAAAGTTTGACAGACACAGTATACAAGGATGTTAGATTAACATATCAAATTTAATCCACAGTCAAATGCCATTCAAAAGAAAGTGTGCTTGGCTTTCCACATCTAAACACCTTGTCATGTCCTTACTATTGGGGTTAATTTTGTTTGTTTGTTGTCTAAAACCATTTGACTCCATCTTCACCATTGGGCATTACGAAGGAAAACCTAAAATGCACTCTGCGAAATTCCCAAATTTTTGTTTCTTGGTCTAGCCTAACAACGTTAGAGGCTGATATATGCGGAGAAAGTTGTCAAGTGTAGTGACGTCAAGATGCCTGAGGAAGTCACACCGACATCGTCCATTCCAATGCCTTTTTCACTCACTCTCTCACTCCAGAAGCAGCTGCGTCGAGTGGACCTGGCTTTGTCGTGTCATTGCCAACATCGGGCCTTGGCTTTCCAGATTGAGTACGTGCTGCACGGGAGACGCGTGTGCACACACGCAAACTGTATACGCGCGCACGCACGATGGGATGTGACATTAGTGCTTAGAGTGAAGCTGAGGCCTTTTTGGCTTTATGTTGAATGCTGGAAGAGTGTCCAAAAACTTTAGAACTTTTTCATATACAAACAATTACATGAAATTCTAAGGTATGGTGATGATCCCTAGGGCTTTTTATTGTCTTATTTTTGCACTATTTCCAATTTTCCAGTCGCTGGAACTGAAGGGAGGCCGATCAATTGTATGTAGATACACAAGGGATTGTAAACACGTGGCTCTACACAGGGTGTTTAAACTGTCCCACAGCGAGGCCACATGCTCAGCTTCATCAAGAACAACAAGTATGCGCATACTCCTCAACTCGAATGAAGTTTGGCTTGCGAAAGACTAATACTTGGATTACTTTAAAGCACTTTCGACAAATGATGCCGATCGAAGAGCTGAAAGGCCGCTCATAATACAACAGGTCGTGAGGCAGTTAAGAGCATGGAATACAAATTAAACTGAAAATTGAGACTTGTATCAACTTCTCAAGTAATTAAGTTGCCAAAGCACTGTTCCAAATACATTTCAAGAGGACAATCTTGGCGAGTTCTTCATCAGCCTGTCATTTGAGGGATCGGATGCATCAGCCGTGAAGTTGATCAACATGAAAGCCTTGTTCACCCTCTACCCCTGCAACCGCGTCTCCTTCATTGACTTCTGTCCATGTCTTGGCGTTCTACACTGGTGCCAAAACCTGCCAGAGCTGCATTCAGCACTGAGTTCACAAGCAATTAATGCCAAAGCCTCCAAAGTCGGTGCATGGACATGGGCTTCCGGGCTTTTTGAATTTTTAAATTAAAAAATGGCGCACCCTGTATGTGTTGGTAGAGTTTGCAAACTCCGTCGAGTTGCTAAACGTCCTTATGCAATGCGTCTTTTTTGCCGGGCTCAACTTTGCCCCCTCTAAGCATGTACGAAATTGAAAATTCTTTGTACGGAGCCCCTTAGGTACATCTTGGCAGATTCTAAGCCAAACCTAAGGATTTAACCTTTATTCGTGTTCTACACTGTGTGCACGTCAGTTCCCACAACTGTTTGTTCTTGTGCGTGCAGTGTGATTTTTACGCCTGCACCAAAGCAGCATTTCACTGGAGAGACCAACGAACTGTTGAGCAAAGCTGTGCAGTACATACAAAGCTGGCGGTTGGGTCTATTTGTCTAGCTGAGGCCGCACAGTAAAACTCGCATGAATGACGTGGCTTTGATATGGGGATGGACGACGGGACAAACGGCGGTCACGTCCGATTGGCGTCCAGGGACACGGTGAGGGGCAACTTGTCCTTGTGAGAGCCCCGTGGCAACCCACAGGGTGAGCCAGGTTGGTTGTCGCTGCTACCCCCCCCCCCCCCCCCCGCGCTCGTGACGTCAAAGGAAAGGCTCCAACTCGTACGAGGCATTTGTCCGCGTACCTGGCCTTAGTTACCACACTTCTGTAGCCGACACCGAGACTGAGGCTGAGGAAAACCACAGACGCTGAGACGCAGCACGACGGTCATGGAGGGCCTGGAGACGGCCTAGAAGCCACAACACCACTGTTATGAGCAGGGCGTACTAATGGATCGTGCGGGAAAATGACTTTCGGAGAGTCATCCGGTACGAACTTCCCAGAAACTTGAGATTGCCCAAGGGTTCAGACCCGCATATGCATCCGGTCCATGAGCACGCACCCTGTGGAAGATGCTGACACACATCCGGACGCCATTAGGAAATCGCACAAGATGCTTTACGTGCGATGCTTTCGTGTCATGGTTAGTATCAACGGGCAGCGCAGCAGGGCCATTTCCTGGGCAATGCACTTCAAGAGTCGACTGCCCAGAAGAAGACTCAGTCAGTCTTCTCCTGCACGAGTAAAATAGCACACGCTGTCAATCACAGAACGTTTGAATTATTACAACAGCAAAAACATACAAAGAAGAGAGACGCTGTCTCCATGGAGGCGTCCACCTCGTCGCCCTCGTCTCTGACGCGATCGTATCAGCTAAAGTTGAAGAAAAAGCATTGCTGATCCAGGGGAAACTCTAGGCCTGCGAGCGATGTGAGTGGCGAGGTGCAGGAGAGTGTAATGGTGAAGCAGGCGGTGGACTCGTGAAACAGGTCCGCCATGGGGGCGTCCTTTGGTACCAAACAATAAAGGGTCGAAGGCCAACGACCTCGGTTCAAGACCGAGCTCGTGGACGGACCTTGGAGTCAAAGAAATCTGTGTCCTTGTGAGATGTGGGACAAAACAAGACGCATTCCTCAAGGCCAGGGGCTTTAAGGCCACGTGGACGGCCTCCAAACGGCCTCCAATCATCACTGTCCAGCGGAACAACGACATCCGCTGAGGCGCCAACGGAAAGTGAAGGGGAACCACGAGGTCATCGTCGCTGCCCTTCAACTTCAGCATATTGACCTCTAATTGACGCATAATTATGAGCATGAGAGATTCATGAGCACGTCAGGCCTACCTACCTCTAGCAATGACCATAACATAAGTCTTTGGTGCTATCCTCAAGCGCTCAACATGGAGAGAGAAGTTTTTGCTACCTTTCTCACTTGTCCTTCCAGCTAATGGCTTGTTTTCGGTGTTGCAGTGGCCTTTTTTCCTTCAACAGGAAGCCTTTTGTTGCACTGCACGGGCATGGCAGGTCAGAGGTCAAAGAAACAAAAGTAAGAGACTCTTTCATAAGGCCATTTCAAGGCCACAGACCGAGCAGCAAGTTCCAATGCTTTTAAAGGAACGTAATACTACTCCCGGCCCTCGGCGATAGGAGCAAGTGCATCTGGACCCACAGGGACACCGGTTGCTGCACCACCCAAGGCTGTCCTGGATCACCGGATCCCAGGAAGAGCTGTTGAAGGCTTGACTTCAGTTGTCGAAGAAGCAAATGGAGCAATGGTTGCAATGGTTTTTCTCCGCTCATTTTCTCCTTGTTCCAACCAGAACGACACCGCCGAGGCCGAAGAAGGATCGCCGGTTCCTGACTTCGGACCCCGCGATGTGGCGGACCAAGGACGACCCCTCGTTGGTCTCTGACCGATTTTCCTGTCTACTGCCTACATTTCTTGAAGAGCATGCAAAATATAAGCATTCCCCCTTTTCCTTCGTCTCCCTCTTTCTTCACGTCGGAAAGTTACTCCAAGCAGAACGGAAGGGGGGGGGGAGAAGTGACTTTCGCCGCTGCGCGACTGCACTGATGCCCAGTCCTGTACAGCAAGCAGAAGAAGCATTCTCGCTATCTTATTAAGAAGGGCCTCACTGGCCCAGCCTGGCCTCTAGTCCGGTTGCTAGGCCAAGTGCAGCCACAACGGGATCTTTGGCTGCCTCCAGATGGAAGCCGAGTTCGGCTCTGGGGACGTCAACTCTGAGAGCCTCTTCGTCTACGTCGACGCAGTCTTCACTTGACAAGCGAGGGAGAACTAACTGGCCGCGAAGGTCACGGGGGCAGTTGCGTAGTCGCCAATCCCGGAGAACCTGAGAGCCATTTTCAGCGGCACCGAAAAAGAGGTCTCTTTCAACAACAAAAAAGAATGAGTTTACTCACGTGAAAGGAACCGGGCCAAAAATGAGCAAAGTTTTTGCTTGACTCCTCTAAGTGACTCCAATCCATGCAGTGATTGCGCAAGAGGATCAGCAGTGATTGGCGTGCACGACTCGAGTCAAAGACCCCAATCACTAACAAGACTTGACTCTGTCACGACGCCCCCTCGGGCGGGGATTTTTGTTTTTGTCTGATCGAGTAAAGCAGAGAGAGAAGCCACGACTGCCACTTCCAGGTCCCCGTCAGGCCGCAGAAGCCGGACCCGCAGCGGCTGGCGGTGACGATGCAGAAGTCTTGATGCTGGGGGCTGGCGCGAGTGAAGTCGACCGTGCGGAGTGGGCTGATGTCGTCGTCCCAGCTGTGGTCGTGGCCAAAATGCCCCCGTCCATTGATCGACGACGTCAACGCCAGATGAAATGAAACTTTGGAATATTTTTGCCCCTCCCTCCATGGGAGAATGACGTGAATAAGATATAGAGGCCTTAAACCTGAGACGTGGGGCTTTGGTAAAAATGACTTTCCTTTCACTATGGAATACTTGTACAATAATAGAGTTGCTGCATAGAGGAAAGCCAGAGCGAAAGAGAGAAGTTTCTCTCTCTGCGTCGTCGTCGTCGTCGTCTCTGCTGCTCCTCTTTTCAGTTGGATTCGGGACTCCTGAACGAGCGAGTGGAAGAAGAGCGAGAAACGTCTGATTGTCCACACGACCTTTTTTTCCCCAACTTTCCAAGGCTTCGTCTGCGACCTTTTTTTCCCTGCCCAGGTAAAACGTCTCTCGGGGTCTTTTTTCTTGTTGTGGGCCCCAAAAGCATCGGCCAATTTGAGGCAGGAATTGGGCGCTTTTCCCTCTCTGCGAGGGAATCACGTGTTTTCTTCTCCTTCGGGGCCGTCGACGCCTCGGACAGAGAAAAGGGCTTTTTTGGCCGCTCTCAGCCTCATCCGAGGAGAGAAGAATTTCTTCCGAGACGAATTCTGAGTGCAAGTGCACTCAGTGTCTTCACTTGAGCAGAAATAACTGCGCATCCGAGATGTTTGCCCTCCAGTTTTTGTGTCCCCTGTTCAGTGCCAACGTTAGGGAGTGTAAGGAAAGTTGCCAAGATCGGTTTGTTTTCAACAAGACATATTTTGGCAAGCATCAGTCCTGATTTGTATTCTGTTTCAGACGTCACAACCGATACACGACAGACATCTTGCACAGGTCGGGGTCCTTGGGGAAGCAGAGACTTGTAACTTTCTAGTGAAGAAGGGTGGGGGCCGAGGAAAGTTGTCGCCTTTCAACTGTTCCTCTGGAATTTAAAAAAGAAGAGTGAACTATCCACTGGAAAGCTTCTCTTTGTTGTCACATCGGTGCTCCCGATGATCTCAAGTTGCCCCATTTGTCCGGGTCAGAACGGTCCGACTACCCAAGAGGGTCGTCGGGACTGGTGTTGAGGTTGGGGAAGCCGAACAACAGCGTGATGAGAGCCATAACTTCTTTAAACATTGAGCCTTTACCCAGCGGTACAAAGACAACAGGCTGAAGCATCATTTATTCATATATCCTTACTTTCGTATGACAGAAAAGTCATCTATGTTACTTTCCGACGTTTTTTCTCTCCTCCTCCATGAGGGGGAAGCCTGACAAATGACTTTCTTGTATGCAGGAGGAGCCTTTCTGTTCTTTGAGACAATGACTCAATGTTGCAGTTACATTTCTGCCCTGGACGTGCTTTCTTTTCGGCTCTCTTAGGAGCTAAAGTCAAGCTTAGTATGGGAAGTGTACATATGCAATTTAACAAATTGCTCAGGAGATATTGATTGGCGAAATCTCTCAAGACGGAAGGAAATATCGGATATTTTGTTGGTTTCAGGAAAGTCGTCGATCTCCCCCCCTTTTTGCCAATGTTCGGCCTTTTCAATCCGGCCTCTGCCGTCACAGGTGAGTAATGATAATGTCAATGAGAAACAAAGAAGCATTTGTAGGGATCAAAGGTCTGCTGACTCAGCAGAAACTTTTCAAGAGAGACCCTTTCAGGTCTTGCCAATGTCAAGATTTCCCATATATGCTGTCTCAATTCCAGGTGTTTAAGGTGGTGCCAACTAGAAAGGGGCTGTGACAAAAGCCCGAAAAAAAGACAAAGAGTCGAATTTTGAGTCAGAGAAAAGAGCAGCAGCAGCCTCAACATGTTTGGCATGTTCAATCCAATGTCGGCTGTCACTAGTAAGTGGGAAGAAAGGAGGGGGAGGGCAGGGAAGGGGGGAGGTGAAAGTTACCCCCTCCTTCCACCCCCAAACCCTTTTCACCATATCTGTTTCTTCACTCCAACTTTTTTGTGCTTGTGTATTTTTGATTTTGTCAACGAGCATTTTGCTTGCTCATTGGAATGTGCTCGCTACAGAGTCTTTCACACACTCCTTCCCCTCACCAGCGAATATAAAACAGAAAATTTAACACTCACACACACTTGTTTCACAGCCTTCATAATGATGACACACAAAAAAACCACCAGACACATCAGATCTGCCGTGAATGTCGTAATGTTTCCTGTACGTAGTATTCAGTGTTTTTTAGTGGTGTCACACTGTATAACTAACATTCAACACCCGCAAGTTTTACCTCACACGTTTCCTTTTTGTCCCGAGAAGGAAAAAACAAAATATTACACTAACAACTACACACATGTTTTCTGCACGCAATGGGTTTGCCACTCAACTAATGAGTAGCAAGCAGCCCGGTTTAATGGTTATGTGGTCGAGCAACCGCTATCCCATAGACACACACACACTTGAGTAGCACTTTCGTCATGGTACAAACTGCACACACTTAAATTATAGAGTACCGTTTGTGCAAGAGTAAAGAAAGTTTTCCTGCCTTGTAGTGAAACAGCGCAAAGTTATAGCTGGACACCTTTAAAATGTGCACAGCAAAGCAAAACGATTGGTAAGTTATAATTATACAAGAACCTTTTAACTTTGTTACACATCGTCTTAACACACTACAGAAGGAGCAGAAACACTAATAATTGCTTCAAAGCCTGTTTTTCTTTCTTTTTTAACCTCTGCATCTTTTTACCGCTTACTCAAGCAAGACAAGTCGAGAACAATGAGAAGTTCTTGACCTGTCTAGAGAGACATCGTTTGCTGTTTGCAAAAATAGGTGATGAATTAAATTTATACACGTGTTAAAGCGGTGACTTTTTTGGTCCTCAGGCAACCTCCCGTCCGTGGGCGGAGGTGACGGAGACGAGGGGGACAAGGAGAAGGACTTGGAGGAGGAGAAGTTGAGACAGGAGGCGATCAAGGAGGCGGAGGAGAAGAGGAGGATCAAACACAAGAAGATGGAGGAGGAGAGGGAGCAAATGAGGCAGGGAATCAGAGACAAGGTGACGACAGCGCAATCGCCGGAGTCGACATTGCAAGTTGTGACTGTCAACTGTCAAAGTTCTTCTCGGCGCCAAAGAGTGGTGGCAACTAGAGTGAATCCTGCTGAGATGAGAGAGGCACAACTTGGTTTAATCAGCACGCGAGTCAGAAGCGTCCTCCAGCAGTGGAGGCCGTCGAAGGGCAGCCTCGCCTCTCAGGCACCTGTGGAGATAGCAAATAGTAGCCGCACTGCATCAAGTACCTGAACCTCGGGTGCTACTGCCCCAGAGCCCGGATGCAGCTGTGCTTGTAGACCGAGGAGAAGCACGAGACGAGGATGCAGCAGCTGTGACAGTGGTTGCTGTTGACAGCCAGGGTTGACAACATGCACGCATCCATTTAGCACTTTTCGGGGAAAAGAGAGCACACAAATTTGGTGCTAACTGCATTTCCTCTCTGGGGTGTTCACGGTAGTGAATGTTCACTTTTAAGTGTGAGGGAGGGCAAATTTGGTCGAGGCTGGGGCCTCTTGTTTGTTTCGCAACAATACTAGAACCCCACCATGTTTGGGCACGGACGCGTGGTGCACAACCTGGCCAACGGCGCCAAGCACAACGTCCTCATCTCAGCCATCGTGTGCAGTCTCCACTGCTGAACGGCGGCTGGTGGATGGAAACATTCCCGAAAGAGTTGCCACATTCGAATCGTCAACTCCATGACAAGCACACAAAAGCTCATTTTGGAGAAATTGGTGCTCAAAGATGACAATGGAAGAAGTTGCAACTTACGTGAGACACCCTGTAGGTCCCAACAATAGCAGCATGTCAAGCAAGCTAAGGCCTTTGAAAAGGCTCCTCCTTTTGTTTGTGGACATAACCCATCACTGCGTAACCAGCTGTCTGACAATCGAGGCTCCTTCAGCCTCAATGACGGCGTCAGTGCGACCTCTACAGAGTCCATGGCAGCCTCGGCGCGGCCTCCGAAGGCTGCACCTGCTTGAGATCTGTCTCACCAGATAAGATCAGTCTTTTGCCTCCCAGATCGCGTCTGCTCAAATTGTTGTCTGACTACACAAAAAAGTTGTCCCGATAGGCAATTGTTGAGTCTCCTCACACGTGTGTTGGCTTAAGCGGGCCCAAATTGACTGCTTCATTCGCTACAAAAGCCCAACAATGACGTTACGAGGAGCTTTTGCGATTCTTTGCTCGCTCCGAAGCTTGAAATTGGGCTCGTCAAAAATGTGGGTGAGCACAGCGATCGTATTTGCACAAATGTGTAAACAACGTGCAGAAAAGAGCGACTCTTTGATAAGCAAAACGACTTTCGGAGCTTTCCGCCCATATCTTAGCGGGAGAGTCAATTATTCATGTGTTGGAGCGACTAAAAGGGGCCCCACAAACCCAAAAGAAAGAGGAAGTTCCCACCAGCAGCTGGAAATGTGGAACATTTATCAACCGCCCAAAGTTTCTGCCCGAAAATCCTCCCCCCCCCCTGTGCGCATGTATGAGCGCCGAAAAAGGAACGCTGCGTATTCGAGTCAGAAATTTCCGAATGTCAAATTCGAATTTTTCTCAGCCCAGTGAAACACGATGGGTTCGGCAACATTCTTTTAGTTCACAGCTTCTCTTCATAAGTCTGCTATTGTACCTTTAACAAAGTTAACTACTTTCTGTGATAACCTCAACGAAACGTGTGTAAAAGCTATTTCTATGTCTTGTGGCCAACTTTGTCGAAAAAGCTTCGTTCTGGTGGGAGATGCACTAAAAAAGGCTTTGAGAGTTTCTTTGCAGCTTCTGGGAGACTCGTTTCTTTGCTTCACAAAGCTCCCATGAGTGTTTGCGTTATTCGATTATTCGCTTTGAAGACTCGAGTTTTTTCCTTCTCAAGCCGAGTCAAAACCGACTGAAAACACTACTCTCATCCTCCTCGAGGGCCCGAGCAAGTGCCAAGTGTGTGAAGCGCAGGGATTTCCATCACCTATGTAGACCCCAGTGTGATTGTGTCATAAGTCTGTCAGGGAAATGGAGTGGGTCAGCCTCCCCCCACCCCCCTTGCCATCAACTGGGGTTAAAACTGAAAGAGGTTAACCCGCATCAACGGGGGGGAGTTGTTGAGGGGGGCAAACTTAAACATTTTGGAGCTCTGGAGAATAGTACGAAAGACGTTGCAGATGGGGGATCAATTGGGGGAAAGACACATAAAGAAACTTCCCCAGGCAAGGACAAACTCAGCAAGGAAAATGTGAGGAAATCAGGCTTTTTGGGCTCATGAAACTTTTTTATGCTCACTGGTCTGTGCGTTTCCCTGTCATAAAGAAGAGCCCGGTCAATTCGAGATTTTTCCACGGTCATTTTCGGGCTTACAAACTTCCTTTCTTTGGGCCAGGCCAAGTTAGGCCTACATTGCGGCCTTCGTTGGTCGATGTCCAAAGCATAAATGATGGATGAGTGTTACACACGTGCGAGAGAGATGTAACTATGCCCACAGAAACGAACAAAAAAGTCAAGGCGACTTTTGCAATTTCCAGTACAAGATCGAGAAGAAGCAGGACTCCGACGAGGAGGAGGACGAGGACGACGAGGAATTCGGCGTCAAGAGGAAGGAGGAGGAGGTCGATGACGACCCAATCATGCGTAAGTCACCAGTGACCCAGATTGAGGGTGTGCAATGAATGTGCGAAGCATTGAGATCCCTGAGAAGAAAGAGTTCGGCTGTGTCGGACAAGTGTCCAACTCCCCCCCCTGCCTGCAACACTTGCGCTTCATTTGTTCCGTGCAAGGCCTTTCAAGGCCCAGCGCGTTGTTGAAGTGCTCCCCCCCCCCCAAAAAAAGACGTTCGTGTCGAGGAAAATATTGCCTCAGTCATTGGTGGAGTCAAACTTGTGAAGTCGAGCAAAAAACCTTTCTTTCTGCGACCAATGAGGAGAGGGAAAAGGAGGCCTAGGGGGCATGTGGCGACTCCACCCGGAGTCGTTGGGACCCTCTCGGGGTCGACCCTCGGAATGTGTCGAAGACCCCCCCAAAAATTACTCCTACTACAAAAGTCCAAGCAAACATTCCCAACTTTTGGGTGCCGCGCCCCGTTTACAGCGGTGCCCACAGCAATCGTCCGTAGGCCTTTTCAAGGCCTGAATGGCAGTCGACGTCAGTGAAAATGGCCATCTTCGAGAGAGGCGGGGTTTACCACACAAATTTGGGTAATCCAAGAACAGCTTTTCAATCCATAAGCTGTACCAAATGAAACAAATTTTGCCATCCCCATCGTTGACTAAGAGGGGTAAAAAGACTTTATCCCCCCCCCCCCTCATATTTTACTAACTTTCACCCTGTCTCAGACAGACAGAGACACAGCCAAGGCTGTGGGTATCAGCCCAACCAGCCCAATAACATGTCTCCTCTGCTGATAAACTCTTTTTCTTCCCCCTCTGATGGACCGGACGCAGTTGCCCTGGGTAAATGCTTTCTCCAAAAAAAGTACCTGCTGATGTTTTCCCTAATGTAGACTTGTGTTGACTTTTCATTGGTCCAGAGACTCTGGTCGAGCAGCACGAAAACTTTTTTGGCGCAAACAGACCAACAACACCCTTCTGTTTTCATCACCTGTACACATATTCGTGGCAATTGCTCGCACCTAACACTGTAACGTACATTTATAAACATAGCATATAAGAGAATTAGCTCGGTCTTGGAGTGTGGCAGTATAAACACACCCTCAGACGTCCTATTTATCTGCCGGAGATTGTTTGTAGTAAAAATGAGGCTGTTACACGCGATAAAAGAGAACAACCAATGAATTTTTGCTCTCCTCACTTTTTGTTGCAGAGAAGGCTAATGAAGTGAAGGCCATGGCGGAGCAGGGCCTAAACATGGCCAAGGACAAGTGCAAGGTGTCCTAATGCGCAGCCGAGTCCGTGAGTGAATCTAAACAGAAAAAAAGGATGCACATACGATAATACACGTACAGTGCGCTGTTTCCCATTCTTTTTTCCATTTTTTTTATGCTATGTAGAGGCTCACATGGTGTTGTCACTTGGATATCATCACCACCATCCAGCTGTTGCATTTAACGATGTAAGAGTAGAAAGATGCTCATTTTTAGCTTTGCCTCGTGAGTGTGTGTGAAATACACAGCAAGTTTCCCAAGGCTCTAAATATCCCCTGTGCGTGCGTGCGTGCGTGTGTGTGTGTTGCACACGGGAAGTTTAGAATACAATGCGATGTGTAGAGGAGTCAACCACCATTTTTTCCCCCACCACCATTCCCCAAGTTTTCAGCGTTAAGAGGCAGAAGAAGCTCGTTCAAATTCTATTTGTTTATTGCAAATTTCGAAAGAGAATCGAGGCATAATGTACAGATACAAGTTGTCTTTTGCCACCCATCCCCACCCCGAAAAAAATCGCGCTTGAGGACTCGCACGTCCAGGTAAAGTGCGAAGTTGTCAGGACACTGATGCAAAACGTTGGCTAATTCGTCTCAAACGTGCGAAACTCCTGCGAAAAATCTCCAGGTGGAACATGATTCTGCTGCTTTCTTTTTTTTTTCCTCCTATAATTCGTGATCGATAATATTGAACTTCCCCCCTCTTTAAATCTCGTATTGTGTGTGTACGTAGAACACTTTAGTAGTGATGTAATATGGAGAAGCAGAGAAGTTGGTAAATTCTCATTTTGTACTACATGCAGGAAGTTGAAATACACAAAAAACGATTGTTTGGAAAAAAAGAAAATGCTAAATCTCTCACACCAGTTGTATATTTTTCCCATATAACCGACGCGGGCGGCGACACCATTATTACTATTTTTCTTTCTTTCAATGTTCAAGAACTCGCGCATAAAATATGTGGCAGGCAGATGGTTGAAAGTTCTTCATTTTCCGTCACTTCACCACATTTTCTGTCTTTCCTCGATACAGCCACAGCTGCAGCAGGTGTGGCACGTCATAAACATCCGCTCGAGGCCCCTAAGGAGGGCCTTGGAAGGCCTAGAGAGGCGAGGCCTTCCTATATGAGGAGAGAAAGGAAGAAAAATTGTCTTTCTTCTTCCGCGGGGGGGAGAAGGCCGGAAAGCTCAGCCGTGCATCCTCTCGATCATGGCGATCATGTCCTCATCCTCCAGCTCCTCCAGTCCTAGCCTCTCCTTCAGCAGTCGCATTTTCTCCGGGTCCGTCGTCCCGGAGAAGTCGTCGTCGTCGACCTCGTCGCCGTCGTAGAAGAGGGGCTCTTCCGAGTCCTTCTCGGACGCGTAGCTGGGGAACTGATTCAAGAGGAAACAGATTAACAGCTAAACACTGAACTGGTCACTTGGACAACTGATCTCACGACTTTGAGGCCAGCTCCAATGGCTCCTCAGCAGATTCATACCATAATAGTACCTGTTGCAACTGTGTAGGAGAGTCTCAAAGCTTTTCTCATGTTATCATTAAGACACTTAAGCTGATCGCCACGCACACAATCCTTAGGAAGTGTACATAAAAGCGGAGGATCACAACTGTGAGGTTGCTCTGGTTCCCCTCTAGGAAGCCCCGGGGCACCACTCTGAGCCGACCAACGCGGTGGGGGCCGCGATCAGGGCGGAGGTGAAGTAGTGTTTGGTTTCCCTTGACTTCAGCTCTTTGTGTGGGAAATGACAGCACTTGCTCGTGTCCATTTGAGAGAGACTGAGTCAGTCTTGGTCATCTCAGCGTTGCTGGACAACTCATCCAGTCTCTCGACGGCTTCTGGATCAGTTTTGTTTGTCTGGAGTGCCAAACTGACACGAAGGAGCCACTCTGGCACTTGTCAGGGAGGAGAGATGGCGTTGACTCACCCTGTAGAAAAGAGAGTTTCGACTGCCAAGTCAGTACTCACCTGATGTCCGTAGGGCAGCTTCTGCTCGGCGTAGGCGAAGCTGTTCGGGTCCAAGACCGCCCCATCCGCCGCCGCCAGGGCTGTCGGGGCCGAGGAGGCCGCGATTGCCGCGGCTGCTGCTGAAATCGGGTAGGCGAGCTCGGGGCCGCCCACGGACCCGACGGCGATGCGCAACGGTTCCTCTTCGCCTTCCTCGTCCTCCTGCTTGATGCTTGCGCCCACTTTAAACGTCATAATGGGCTGATTCGGCAGGTCGATCCGATCCTTCTCCTCGTAGCCGCGCGGCCTGGAGGCGGCGGCCACGGCGGTCGCGGCCGCGGAAGCCGAGGGTACGACGGTCTTGAACTCGCTGAAGTCCACCTCGGATACTTTGGAGGAGGACCGGCCGTGCTCGAGCTCCTCCTGCTCCTCCTCAATCTCTCCGGACCAGTAGTCGTAGTAGTCGAGCACGCTTTGCCTGAGCAAGACAAACTTTCACTTTCATCAGACCCTCGGGGTGAAGGAAGGAAGTGCACACAGGACATTTTTGAGACAATCGAGTTTTTTTGCCCCAAAAACTGCAAAAATCGAATGTCGATCATCATTTGATCTCCAACTGCCTGCGCAGATCATGGCCGACCTTGGGGAGCTGCCCGGGGCTCAGCGGGGCAATAAGCTTTAATGATTCCGGCCTTGACAGTGCCAATTTTTCTACTGTAGGCCATAACGTGTTGTAATCTAGGACGCTTTGTACTGTGCAACCCTTTTTTGTGCTGTCCCCGTTTCCCCTGCCCAACGACCACCGGCCACGTGGCCATGATGACGTAAGTCAGTCAAGGCTCAGTCACTTCTTGCCCAAGACATGGGGATTGAAGGTTGACATGACGAAGAAGTCTTTTTTATATGACCAGGAATTAATTGGTTTAGGGTTGCCACATATGAGGAAAGACGTGCCTCAAAAGCGGGGGAGGGAAAGGGCCCAGTGAGGCCTTTGGCCTTGACTTAATGCTCACAGTTGTATTCCTTCCTCTTTGATGTTGTAGTCGTCGTAATCCTCCACGAGCTTGTCCACGGCCAGGTTGCTGACGGTCGGGCGAGAGTCGAACTCCAGTAACGTCGAGAGTTGGGTGAATTGCGGAGCAGGCAGACTGGCCACAAAGTGATTTTGGCCGGTCTGAAAAAGGCAAAAATGTACCTGCGTAAGACGAAGACCTTAACTTTGTTCAAAGCATCAATTCAGTCTGCAGAAAAGCTCGTTGGTTGATCTCTTCTTCCCCACCGGAGCCAAACAATCGTGGTTAACCAGGTGTGTCTGTTGCCACTCATGCATTTTATTCCAGGGACAATGACAATCACAGCTGATGAGACGTTCCAGTCCCGAGAGGGCGTGCATTAGGTCACCCACTTGGCCACCTGCTGCCTGATCCTGTCAGCGGAGACCCTCTGGTCTCCCCCACAAGGTCTCTGGGGGCGCCGAGGCGTAACAGGAGTCCAGGGGCCACCTTTTGGGGCTCGCCCACGGCTCGACTTGGCGCTTTGCTCTATTCAGACAGGAGGAGTCAACATGTTCAGTTCTGTCAAGTCCGTTGTGTGTTGATAATGTGCGTGCGGTTGTTTGCACGCAAAATCTTCTCGTAGGCAAAAAAGGTTAGTCCTTAGTACAGTTTGTGTGCCACGACGCCAACAAGAGCTTTAAAGAGGGCAATTTACTTCCACAAGATCAAGTCAACAAGGAATTTAATCATTACATTAAGAACGTTTGTATGCAAAAATGTATCCCACAGTACAGTTTGTATGCAAAAATGTTTAAAGGAGCTTCAAATGGGCAATTTACCTCCACAAGATCAAGTCAAGGAGGGATGACTTCTTTGCTCAATTCCTTTGTGTCAAAGACTGTTCAAGGAGAGAGGAAATTGAAATCAATCCAGCTGCACCCTGAGGCAGTTGGGACATATGTTGATCAACATTCTGTGCACACTTGAAATGTGGCACAAATCAGAGAATATGATGTAAAACCGCCACATACCATATTACCAATGCCTAAGATGAAATTTGGGTTCCATGATCAGTCTCATTTCAAAAGAGTTCAACAAAAGGATACCTCTTTCCACACAAGTCCAGCATTCCCTGGGTAAAGTGACCCTTTTGGGACCAAGCAAAGCTGGTCACTAGACACGAGGGTCCCCCCATAAGGACACGTACGGGTTCGGGCCAAAGAAGATAAAGGGGGAGAAGGTGAACGTTGTCCAGACTCGCTCCGAGTATTTTGAGGCAAAAAGTCAGCTGGCTTAGTCATAGATAACTTGGATCTTGCTCATTGGATATAATCAAAACAGGGGTTTCCACAACATTCTATGTTTTGAGAGACCACCACGACAGCTGACATTTGTGCCGCAGTTCAACGGCCTCGTTCACCTTCTCCTCCTTTATCTTCCTTGGTTTTGACGGCCTGATACAGTTGACAAGAGACAGAGTTGCTCTTGGTGCTCACAGTAGGAGTGAGAGCAAGCGGAGTCAACAGCTGTCGGTCAGCCTGTTCAGCGGTGAGAGACTCTTACAGGAGAAAGTGACATGCACAAAACTGCATAAAACTGAGCTGGGTAGTAAGGTTCTTGTGCACCAACAACCAAGGTCCTTGTGTTAAGTGGGCAGACGACCGAGAATCTATGGTGGAAGCTCAGTCCACAGCACAGCTTTTACGACACAGACTGCGCTGCAGTCTAGTGCCCTGTATCTGCTGTCAAGGGTTATATTGTAGGGTAATCTGCAACTTTAGCAGACTGACCAGGCACGGCAGCTGTGACCAGTGTGTGATCAGGACAGGGTTTCCTTGCGGGAAATCGTTTGTTTTCCTGGCTGATGCAGGCTTTTCTGCTGCTCCTTCCACGGTTGCCCGGCAAATTTTGGCTCAGCAGTAACTAAGATAAAAAATATTCACGCTTTCTGGCATTCATGCTTGCTTCTCCCTGAGGTGCCATCCCTTGTACTTCATGATGAAGTCTTCATCTCACATACACACATTTGATTTGCAAACACCTTCCTCATGTGCACTCAGTTACAATTTCCACTACCCAGGGCCACTCCTCAGGTTGAGGGTCCTGTCCTCCTCAATGGAGGATCAAAAACAGTCCACGTGCACAGGAGAAGTTGAGTAGCCACGTCCATTAAGGAAAGACTGAACCCATTAGGATAACAAAAAAAATGCTCTCTCTGTTCCGAAAAAAAAGTCTGCTTAGTGAATTTTGGCTGGGTTATTTGACCGTTAATTTGAGAAATATGTCAATTTGCGGTCTATCTATATTTCATAGTTTCATAGTTGATTTCACAAATCAACTTCCTGACCTCAGTAATATGAACAAAAAATTGAGGAACTTTTTGAGATGCAACACATGTATTTTTCTGTGCATGGGCGAGTCATTCGTACGTGCACTGCGTAGAAACCTTGGTCGGTCACGGGAAAATACAAAGAGACCTCGGGAGTGTACACGCAGCGACCGGGCGAGCGTGGGCAAATCCGGTTAGGTTAGGTTGTCTCATGCAGTGCACGAACAAGGTTGGCAACCAAGACATGTTTTGGCGGGAAATTTAAATTTAGTGCGTTCTACGTAGCACATTTAAATTTCCCGCCAAAGCTTTGCTGGCCACCCCCCTCCTAAACTGACCCGGTCAGTCCTGGTGCTGAATTGACGCCGAAAGAAACACATTGGCAGCCTGAGCGGATGAGAGGAGGAAGGATGAGAATTGCTCTAGATTATCCATCTCCCCCTCGAATTACCTGACTTTCTGAATTAACCAGGTAATGTGGATTACCCGGGTGGATCGGGAATGAACGGAGTTCTCAATTAAATTAAGAGTAACATATACGGACACTAATTACTCTTGAGGGCACAAAATAGTCTAGAGTTTGTAGTGACCCTCGGGATGTGTTTGCTTTTCGAGGGTGCCCTTTTTTCTGCCTCAGTTGGAAAGGTCCATCTTTCAAATGCCACCAATTTGTCGTCTCTTCCATTTGAACTCTCATCACCCTAGGATGCCAACAACCTGTGCCAGAGCAGACCAAACTGGCACTGAGCTTCAGGCCAGTCAATACTTGAGCACCATCGTATCCTCTTAGCTGCTTCTGATCCTTCAGCTGTCAAAGGTGTTACGGCCTTTGTTTTTGAACACCACAAAGCGTCAAAATGCACGCTTCTTCTTAACGAAAGTATTTTTCATCGCGTGAGCCAAAAAAAATCCCCACGGACAAATGATCCTGGGAGTCCTCAGAACCCCCAGACTGCGCGCTGGATGCTGCACGACCAAATAAATCCCTTTCTCATTGCTAGTCAACCAGACCGAGCAGGAGGAGACGGACCTGCACTCGTTGATCTTAATGTTGGCGCCCACTTTGAGCTCTGCCTGGTGGAAGAGCTTGACAGGGAAGGAGGGAAGGGCCCGTGGGAAAATCCGGGCCTTTTGTCACATGGCCATGAAATGGATCCTCTCGTGGATTTTGGCAAACTTGTCCTTGATTGAACTTTCTCTTCATAGCAGCAGTGTGCGAGGGCCTATAATGCCTGAGGCGTGAGTGAGCGGAGGGGATTATTTTCTAGTCAGCTTCGTTCCGCAAATATGGGAGAATCATAGGCCCTTTTTTTGCTAGCCTGAAGCGCTGCGCTGAGACAGGCCTATGAAATGCGTGTTCAAGGCCTTGTAGCTATTTGTAAAGTAGGGGCTTTTCAAAGGTTCAGGCTGGAGCAACGATCACTGAAGGGTCGGAATGCGTCTTACATCCGTCGACATCTGATTGGACCCGAGCAGAGCATCTTGCTCACCGGGCGTGTCACAACCCGGGTCCAGCAGGAACGCCAACGTGGAGCCAGGTGAAGGATGTCAAGACTATGGACAAAACTTTCAGGTGCAAAAGTTTGCAGTAAAGCGAATATTTGTGAACCCAGCGCCAGGAAATAGAATAAGCAAACTCCGCTGACGGTTAAGGAAGAAGCAACTGGGGAAGCATTTGTCTACCTCGCTCTAGAGGTGAGGCTTCATGAAGTTTTTCTCCAGAGGAATTTTTGCTCGTCCCTCCATTAACGGACCCACTTTCGGTCCCACTGGCACCCATGTACTTCCTTTTGTACTCACTTTTTCTCTCTGCTTCTCCTTGTACTTGTGGACCTCGTCCAGGACGTTGAAGGCGAGCGGCGGCACCGCGCTGGACCGCGTCGTACCCGCTACCACGGGCACGAACCCGCCAACCTCGGCTACGCCAGGGTCGAAGACGCCGGGGCTCGGGGTGAATTTTTGCAGCAGCGGAGACAAGTTGCTCAACGTAGTGCGCGTCTCCGGGGGCTGCCGCTGCTGCTGCCGCTGCCGCTGCTGCTTCTGGCGCTGGCGCTGCCGTAGGTACCGTCTGCTTTTCCAACCGAGTTTCGCGCCGCTGAACGCCGCTGGCGGCCACTGCTGCTGCTGAAGGTGGTGATGACGCTGAAGTGGGCCGCTGATGAGCTCGCCGTCGTCATTCCTTGTACTCGGCCTTGGAGAAGCGGTCGCTGTCTGATGGAGTCTGTCGGGGGAGGCGTCAACAAGGGCATCAGCAGCAAGAACTGCGTTATCAGTCTGGTCGACATTGAAACGACTGAACTGGCGAACTCATGCATCTCGATGCATGCAAAAAAAAAAATCCCTCATCGTTCCTGTTCATCATTGATGCTGCCAAATCCCCACAGCCCTGAAGAACAGTGCAGATCTGGAAATGCTCCCCCTGCTCATTGGACTCCCAGGCTGGATAGTTGACACTGACAGACGCTTTCCACGTCAGCTGTGCATGAAAGTTGCATCCCCTCATATCTCCTAAGTGAGTCTGCGAGCCTGCAAATGTCTCATTTGTCTGGCCGAGTTTTTGTCTGTGCAGGCACACGAAAGCGCAGCGATTTTGCGTCTGACTTTCTTCTCCCACTCACCCCAGCTGCTTCTCCTGTAATAAATGGGTCGCCTCCGATCGATCGTCAAGCTGCTGCTGCTGTTGTTGCTGTTGCTGTCGTCGCGGCGGCCGCAGTTGGGCCTTCTTGGAACCTCCTCTCGTGTGAGGCGGCCGCGGCGGCCGCCACGGCCGCCGCGGCGCGAATATCGCGACCGGAAAGTTTCCCGGTGGCGCCAGAGGAGAATTGCCTTGGGTTAGAGATGTGATGTTAGTCGAGTACGAACTAGGGGTAGGCAGGGCGAGGATGCGATTGCCCCTCGGAAGATAAGCAAATGTCGGTCGAATCGATTGCTGGACCACATCCCTACCTTGAAGATGCCTTCGTCGAGGAAGCTGCTGCTGCTGCTGCTGCTGCTGCTGTTTGCCGCTGCTCAGCCAAGGAAAAACGTGCTTAAATGGTCGCATGAGGCTGGCAAAAGGATTTCTCAAAGGCCTTGGGTGATACCGCGATGGCCGCGGCTTGGCGGCTGGTTGCAGCGGCGTGCGCGGCTTGGCGGCCGCTGGCGGCGGCCGCCGCTGATTGGAGACTTCGGTGAAGTTTCTGCCACTCGAGGAGCTGAAAGAAGTCTTTTTGTTCTTCTTCCTCTTGGTGTCTTGCCTGAAAGACATATTGGAGTCATCCAATTGGGGGGTGAAAGGCGTGACGTCTGAGGGCGCTCTGAAAATGAATAAAACAGTAACGTAAAAGTTTGGGGAAAGTTGTTTCGCGAAAGTAATCATTGAGAGGTGTAAGAAAAGTAAGGGAAAGCAGCGGCAAAGTTCGATATCGGATGCCTTCTTTCACCCTAATTTGGAGAATTTCCTCCGATTCCCGGATAAGTTATGCTCCACGTTTGTGCATCACAGAATTGTCTCACGCCACCTACGGAAATCCACCGGAAGCCTCGAAAGCTGGTGGGACTACAGTAAATAGCACTTCGGAGGAGAGAGGAAAGTTTCAGCCTCGAACAAACGGCCTCGAGTAGAGCAAAGTTGGAGAGCCGCAGCCGTCGGAGGCCGCGGCTGCGCTTGTCTCCTCGTGGGGCATTGGAACCACTGCTTACAGAGAGAGAGAAGCTGCGCTAAGGATATTGAGAGGCTCCAACCCACATAAAAGGAAACGTTGCCCGAGGGATTGACGGTGATGACTCTCTGCTAAAGACTAGGAGTGAAATTTCAGTGATTCCTCGGCTCCACCCGGGGGCGCCTTAGCCAATTTAGCCCGGCTGAATGTTTCTTTTTGGATGCTGCCCATAGTTGACTGAGGGGAGTGGGACAGGGGTCTCCACCCCTTCAGGAAGAACCCGCATGAGTCGGCTGACAGAGCTGGAGTTGACATCCACACTCAAAAAGTGAACAACATTTGTAGTAGGTACTTTTTTTAAAAAAAAAAAAAAATTCCGAGCTTGTCAAGAATCCCACAGCTCCAGCTGAGTTGAGTCGTGCCAGATTGTGCCAACTTTCCTCCCTCGTCCCCTCTGAAAGCGTTCCGTTGCAGCTGCTTGTGTATCAGGCCTCTTAAGGCCTCTCCCGCTTTCTCTAGAGGGTGACGGAAATTAGGAGTTCGCAGCGAGGAAGAACTGGGATGTATTTGTACTGTGCCAAGGACGTTGGGCGGTGTTGGCGAGGAGCGACGGAGGGAGGAGGATTTCGTTACATGTGGCTTTCACCTACTTTACTTATCCTTTCTCACCTCTTATCTAATATCGGGTCGGGCCTCTCGAGGGTCTTTTTCTTCTCCTCCGCGTCCTCCTTCGCCTTCACCGACTCTTCTTTGTCCTCCATTTCCTCTTCCTCCTTCTCCTTTTTGCGGCGTCTCCTCAGCCTCAAGATGTCAGTTTTCCTAGAGACGACGTCGATGATCTCATGATCTTGTCCGACCCCAACGACTTTATAGTCATAGTCGTCATGCCAGTCTTGCGTGGACCACGCCGGCTGCTCGGACTTCTCCAGAGGAGTCTCCTCGTACGGAGCCATGTTGTACAGGTCGACCTAGAGATACCCATGTATGTACAGTCCTGGCCGTAAGTAATTGCGTCGGACATGACGGCACCTCCTACGCTGTACTGAAACGTGTTGAGGTGGAATTTTGATGTGGAACGTGTAGATGTGATACTGGGACACAATGTTGAGTGCAATGGTAGAATGTCAAGGATTCCCATTTTGGTGCTAGAATGCT
>JAAUXU010032425.1_pt1 | contig 35538 bp, 27 predicted proteins | sample 7278151 | NCBI WGS metagenome assembly JAAUXU01 (sample SAMN14350113, study PRJNA611818) | marine sediment metagenome | isolation source: surface marine sediment (1.8m) | place: French Polynesia: Moorea | collected 2018-08 | reverse complement strand
TTTGTTCGTGAACTTTTTCGGGACCCTTTAAGTGTTCTCGGTATTCTTTGGTTGGTCGGTGTGTTATCAACTTGATTATTCAACGTTTGAGTCCCTGTGGTGTTGGCTGCCCTCATTGGGTTTTTTGTCCCCCCCCCCCTTTTCAGAATCCCCCAATACCAGTTCAGTTTGCTAAATATTTATAGTCTTCCCTCGATTGAACCCCAAGCTGCGGGCTCCTCCTCTTCGTTCAATATCATTCAAGTCGGTCTACCCACTTATTCCGGGGAGATATAAAGAAAAGCATAGGGAATCGCCCAGACTTGAAAGACTGCTTGGGATGCATTGCAATGCAGTGTAGTATTTGCAGCGCCCTCTGCATACACGCACTTTTTATACATGTCTGTAGAAGAGCAGGCATGTGCTGTGCGTTCCTAGGCATTTTCTTTGTTGAAAGCAAAGTGGCTTGATCGGTTGCTGTATTATCAATGCTCTCATCTCTCTTATCTATTCAGACTTTGCGGAGATGCACGAGTTGACGGCCAACATCAGCTCCAACTACTCTTACTGGAAGCAGGAGAGTGAGCAGGAAGAGGAGAAGAAAAGAAAGGAAGAAGGTTCATTGAGAGAGGAAGAAGAGTAACAATTCGTGCCAAACATAAACATTTTCAATTACCTCCCTCTTGGGCCTACTAGGCCTTTTGCATGAGTGTGCAGTCACTTAATCGCTGTAAGACTACGGACGTGCCGAAATATTCAACGAAAAAAGCATTGCCTATAACAATAACGAATGCACAGTCGAGCGCAATATCAAGGGCTTCATGTGGTGATTGCGCAAGGCAGAAATTGCCGGCAAGTTGACACGAAGGCAGTGCTTAGTAAGTGGTGCATCTAATACGTGAACGTGCCAAAAGACGGTGGCGACAAAGAGTTAGTACTAAATAATGACGTACGTAAGATGTAGCTGCTGTAGATGGAACCCCTTGAACTTTCAGTGTGTTGTTCAAGTCGTCGTCAGTGTTTCCCCTTATTAATGATGAAGAGGAACCAGGAAAAAATGACTCGTTTCGCGTTCAACCTCATTTAATAAGAGACTTTTGAAGTACCACTGTGTACACACCTCGAGTAATAGTCAGAAAGAACAGATATTGTTGTTGCTAATCGGTGTCTACGTACATTTTGTGCATTTTGTGATTCAGAGAAGAGAATAATAACACTGTGTCAACGCAGCATGATCTCAGATGTGCAAATCAGTGGCACACAGTTGTTAAGGTGCGAAGAGAATCAGGGTTTGCTGTCATCAAAGTGTTCTCTATTGGTCAGTGGACGTAGCTGGAATGTACTTGAATGGACGGCGAAGTGCGGATGAGTCACTTTGACTTTTGTTTGAGTTTCCATTGAAATTGCTGCTGCAACGGAAGAAGATCACGCGGACCTAATATGTGACGCATGTCCCTGTGCCGATCCAAAAGAATCAATCACCAGCCTTGATCAGCAACAACTGCTCGAGCCACAGATCGATTTTTGCGTCACTGTGTCAGTGACTTGGATCAGGACTGGCATAGTGGACACCTGACATCAACCCTTTCAACTGCCCGAATGAGGTCAGGTCAGGTTCTTAGTTGGCTTCTCGTCTTCTGAAAGAGAGCCTTCCCAGAAGTGTGCGATGTTACCGAGATTTGCTGTGTCAGCTATCAAATCGTCGGAAGTTCACACAAAAATGTGTGTTCTCAATTTTGTCCTTATACCTTTTACCTTTGCCTTTCCGACAGTGCAAGACAGTAAGCTCACACTCCATACAGGGGAAGTAACAGCGTAGCATGCATAATTGAACAATTATGTCAGTAAACGTCTGGACCTTATTAACAGAGATCCGAGTGAGGGAGTATGGTCGAACTTTGATGTAGTAAAGTTTCCCATCCCTCACCTCTACTTCACTCTATCGAGATCTTTTCTGTGATGTGGGGTTAAGTTTTTGTGAAGTAAATATTTGGTGAGCAGAAAAATCTCTGCTTTATGGAGAATCTTTGCTATAGCAGTGTTTGCTGAGCTTGACTGTGCCACATTGCTCAAAGGTCAAAGCCAGGAAAAAAGACGATACAAACCCGGGTTTCAGGTAACAACTGTCGCGTCGGGTACCCGGGCACCAGGCTCGGGTAAACCTGTCCATCGAACCCTTGCTGCCATCTCAAAATTGCCTCCAAGTTGCAGAAAATTTTCAAATATACAAAGTTCTTGTTTGCTTTAATTCGAACACGCGCATTCCTAGGTGGAACTTTCGTTATTGCACAATACTAAGTCGTTGGGGTAGCGATTTCTGCATGCCTAGACATACAACAGAGGTAGGGAAAACTGGTCAAATGTGTAATCTGATTGAGTCCACCTGGAGTTTCACACCTACGGTTATATGAGGAATATCTGGGACGACGAAATGCAGGGAGCATCCCTGCATGCACGTATCATATTAGTTTATTGATCAATAATCATTGTATAGAACGCATTTATCGCTGTTACCCTCACATGCAATTGAGTGGAGAGGAGACGAGGCCGGAAGCCAAGGGTGAGAAGGTGTCATCGATCGGTTTGCAGCGATCACTAAACGTACCGAGTGCCGAGGGTAGAAGTTCACACCAGTTCTTTCATCTCCAGGCTTGGGTCTCTGTACTTTCCCTGCATAAAGTAATGTTTCCACTTTTTGCCGGTCGGGTACTCGAAGTCCTCCAAGCTCTCTTGTTTCATTTCTGTGCTGTAACCAGCGTCAGCCGGTGGAAAATATCTAGAGGACGTGCGTGGTCTTAGGTTACACGTATGGAGCGACTGGTGAAAGAGTCAGAGGTTCTCTGTACTTTGTAGTTTTGACGTACCTGGCTGCTCCCAAAATGGGTGGATGTAAGAAGTGTTCGTGCAAATGGTCCACGTATTCGAGCATCCTCTTATCCGTAGTTCCACATAGTGCGACGTAGTCAAATGCCTGCCGCAGACTTGTCATTATTGAACAATTCTTGTTCAGGACTGGCTTGAAAAATTCAATGTATCGTACGTACGCGCTCAGCACGTCTATTCACATTTGTTTTCACCACTTTAGTGTCTTGCCCAAAATCCAAATCTCTACAAGTGAGTGATGCAATGGCGCGCATTGCGTAGTCTAGGCAGTACCAACAATATTTAGTAGTGTGGGGGAAATTGAAGCTCTATTATGAAGCAATATTTGTACGATTAAGGTATCCACAAGGTTCAATCCGCCCTGATGCACCCTGATCACACCGTTGTAAAGTATCTGCGTATTACATTCCCCCACCTGTAAGTGCTGCACCATCTCGCACAGTCCGACTCCTCCAGCATGTGGACAGACGGGCACGCCCAGCTTGGTAGCCATCAGGTAGACTGCCAACACGTCGTTCAGGGCACCGGGCATGCGAGCGCTGTCGATCTGGCAGAACTGAGAGGAAAAAAAACCCTTGCCGATGATAGAATGTGAGATTACATGTGGAAATGTTTAGCTTTAGCGTGACAGCTCCCGACGAAGGAGATACAGAAGTACAATACGTGCGTCGCCGCCGTAACAACCTGCATAGCTCCAGTCTGCAGGAACTGCTTAAACATTGTCCTGTTTTGGCACATTTCTCCCGTGGCCACACCGATTCCGTACTTCTCCAGGGCGTCGCTGATCTTCTTGTGCCCGATGACGTCGTCAGGTGAAGTCGGTTCCTCTATCCAAGTGAGACCGAAGTCCTTCAGCTCTTCCATCCATGCAATGGCTTCATTCACACCCCATTTCTGTACGTATGACACAAAGGGTACATGACACAGCAGGGATCTGCACTGAATGACACTAAGAAAGGCTGAATATAGTGATGACGTTGAGGAACTTGCCTGATTAGCATCCACCATTATCATGTTGTCTCGTCCAATACATTTTCTCATAATCCTAGTACATGACGAGGTCGTGATGGAGAAACATGCTTGTCTTATCCGTGCATCAGTGGGTTTACTCACGACAGCCGTCGTTTGTCATCCTCTAGACTGGTGCCCACCTTCATCTTGAAAGCTGTGAAGCCTTTGCTAAGGGACTCCTTGCTCAGCTCTTCAATCTTTTGGTCGGAATATCCGAGCCATCCCACAGAAGTGGTATATGCCGGGAATCCCTCAGCCATGATTCGGTTCTCTCGCTCTGTCCTGAAGGCCAAGTTCTGATCCAGCAACTGTACTGCCTCTTCAGCAGTGAGGACATCGTCCAAGTACCTAGAAAAATAGACATCCAAATGGAGACATGCTGCTAGTCCAACTGAGCAGATGGAATCCACACGCCAATGAACTACAAGAGCTAAAAATTCACTCTATGCAACACCTGAAGTCAGTGAGCTACAGTATTGCATAATGTGAGTGTGGCTTCCACAGTTTACCTCAAACTTTGAATACTGCTTTGTTATTGAGTCCAGAAGCTTCCCGATGACGCTTTATCAAACGTTCATTCAAGACTTCAAGCTAAGCTAACCAGGAGTAGCATCGTAAGCAGTAAGCAGAGAAGGTAGCAGAGACACTAGAAGGTACATACGTACACAATAAGGTGATACTTAAATCGTTAATAAAAATGCAACTAATATTTTTTAAGCAGAAAAAGAATTATGAGTGAATCAGTATTGCATGTTCGACTTTACGAAGAAAACGTCACGAGTAGAATGGGAAAGTTGTGTGATTTTCCGGAAATCTTGTAGGAGCTACGAAAAGTTCCAAATTCCAGATTTGTGGAATAGAAAAACCGGGGCTGCATTCGCTGTCGTCATAACTGTCCTGACAAAATCACCTCAACTCTAGAATCAGTTGTGATTGAATGTCTTTGCCGGCAGGATTATGGACGTACTGCACAGGAGGTGTCCTACTTCAGGCTCCAACTGTACCTGTAGAAAGCTTCTGTTTTGGACAAAGGGTTTATGACAGTACTCCCAAAACAGTAGTTTACAAGGCTAGATCACTTTTTATCTTTTTATTTGTGCTACATTTGGTGCTAGGCCATATTTAACGACATTCTAGTCAACTGGAAAGGAAGAAATAACGCGTTTTCTGGGTCTTGTCTCTGCCTTCAAAGTTTAATAGACGCGTTGCATAAGGATGCGAGGTCGACATTGCCAATTTTGACGTGGACCTGCTTAGTTACTTTCTGGATGCAAAACTGCAGCACTGCCGTCAAGTGACACTGACTACAAAGTGCAGTTATTTACCTTCACCCCATGGTCATCAAAATCTGAACACGCTATGCACTAACTTATGTAGTCATTATTTTGACTTAATAGCAAGAGGAGGGGGTCGAAAAAGCATTTTTTTTAGTCATGTGACTATATCTTCAGCCTTTGGCATTGGTAGGTAACAAACCTAAGATGCCCTCAGCAAAATTCCCAAATCTTCATCTTTTGGTCTAGCCTTCTAAGTTTAGTTCACGTAGGTGAAAAATCTGTTAGGGAACCTTTCAAAGTTTTCAACTTCTAAAATTAGAAGATTTCACTTCGTTGTCGGGATTGGCCGGTAACTTCCTTCAAGTTCTCTCTTCATGTCCAAGCTGGTGCCAGCCGCAGGCCCATGAACTGTCAAAGTTCTTTTTCTCTTTTGATTGGCAGGGCAGATAGCGAAAAATGCTTCTGCACTGCATACAGAGGTCCATTGTTCACGCATTGTCATTGAATACGCATATCAAAAGAGTTACAAATGCCACGTCCTGGTATCAGTTAAAGACACCTACATGAAAAAAAATATTTGAAAAAAACCACGGGAATTTGAGACGTCGCAGAAACTGCTACGAACCGTTGATTGTGACCATCAAATCAGGTTCTTCTCATCCCAAAGACACATGGATCTTCTCTATACATACAATAGATCGTTTGTTTGTTCGTTCGTTCTACACGGGCACTACATAGGCTGGGGGACTGCATATCCGGGCAACGCCGGATGTCTTGCTGGTACATTAATATTGTATGTTTTTATCCACTGGATAAAGCTCGAGGGCCTTGTGGGTGTGTCCGCAGTCGATTTCCAGCTTTAACAGCTTTTGCGCGGCTGATTTTGGCGGCCGATTTCCAGTTTTTGCGGCGCGACAAAATTGCGCGTCTGCAATAAAATTTTGCGAAAAAAGCTCCGGAATTTTTTTACACCGGTTTTTCGTATAGGTGGGTCTTAAACGTATGGGTACTAGTTTACCACAAGAAACGACACTTTACCGTCCAGTACACGTTAACCTACGGAGTGTGTGAAAACAAAAACAAAACAAATGACGTGAGCAAACGCACTGAATCGTCTCCAAGATGCCAAACATGAAAGTTGGCGGAAAAGTTTTTTGTCTTTGTGGCTGTCGACAAAACAAGCGACAGGGTCACGTGTGCTGTTTTGCTTGTCCCTCACAATGGTGCTTCTTTGATAGGGGGAGGGAATGAAGGTTGTTGATTTGGCTGACATCAACGAGGCAAGGCAGAATTGTCACACGAGATTAAGGTGCTTGGACTGGGACGACCAGGGGGACAACGTTTCCTCCTGGTCAAAGTTCAGGTTCGTCTGCTCGTCACTGCACTGTGATCCGTCAGATAATCTAAGTCGCATGTGATATGACTCTCGTCTGAGACAATCTCGAAGTACAGACTCTTTCCGTATTAGCGTAAATCCGTATTAGGTACGTTCTCGGATTCACTGCACATAAGAATAGGGGATAGTAACATCATGTAATGCTAATATCCTGGGCTTCTGTTCCTGCGGGATGAAGCTAAGGAAGATGGACCAACTTTATGTGACTTTTTAGGAACCAAACATACTTTGTTAGCGATTGAGACTTCTGGGAGTTGTCTTAGCTGTAGAGAATTCGCTAAAAAACAAATGAGCCCCTTTCTGCCAAATAGGTGCATCAGGCTGCTTGCAGGCCTGTATTAGAATTCTTAAGGTTCAGCTGTATATCAAATATATCAAAAGACTCCACTTTATGTTCAAGGGCTCAAGTGTCGCTCCAGACCAGTGTCCCTTTTCTGATATTGAAGACCGTTCTACCCAAGTCAAGCACAATGACGCCTACACTAACGTAGGACCAAAACCTGTAGACAACTCCATTCCCATTGTGGTATTTCATGTGATGGCAGATTCTTTGGGCAACAACTGACTTTCTCAACCAGACATTTTGTTGAATCAAACTTGTAACTTTTTTTTCATTTGAAGAAAAAACCTTGACCATAGTACCTCATTGTCAGAATCATGGTAAATACATGTTGAGTCAGCTGATGCCAGAATGCATAAGGCAAATATTTCACATGTCTGATTAACAAATCATCTGATGGATGAACCATAGTCATTTTTTCTTGTCAGTACCTGAAGCTACCGAAGAGTCTGTTGCTAATCCTGAACTGAAGATACTTGTGAGATTCCAACTTGCCGCTCTGGAGCAACGACCGCTTAGTACGTAAAATGCGTCAGCAACGGATTTTGTTCCAGCTGAGTCAGGGACCCGCAGTTGTGACCCTTACTTGAGTGCTGCATTTTTTTGCGAATGAGGTTGACCCGTTTAGACTCAGCATATCAGGGCAATTTTCCCAGGCCGAAATTGCTTGCACCAATGACTGCATACCTGAAGTCAATAAGGCTGGCCAGCTTCTGCGGGGTCATATCCAATAGGAGTTTCCACACAGGCTTGCCCTCGAGCTTGCCCCAGAGGTCCCAGAAGGCATTCACGATAGCCGCGGTTGCCAAGGCCGTCACACCTTTCTCAGGACCAACCCAGCGCAGTTGACTCTCGTTGGAAAGGTCGCGAATCCAGCAGCTCATGTTGTCTACAGCGAAAACAAAAGAAAAGATGTTGGCAAGCAAACTGCGTATTTACGGCACGAATATCGCGAATGAATGCGAGTTGTCGAGTGCTTGCTCAAGTTCATAACACACTTCGTACCTAGCAATAAATGTACAGCGTAGGATCATGCTGCGAGTACCCACGAGAAGAGATCATGAGCTGCAACATGACCTTTGGTACTACGTGTATGCTGAAGGTGAACGCAGCCTCTATAGCAGTCATAGCCGTGACATCGTTCTCCTCACCCTGTATGTCCTCGACGAATCTGCCAACGACGAGGAACCGGAGTGAGTCCACCGCATGTCTTACGAGCTCGTTGCCTCGGCCCACCGTGAAGGACAGGCCGCAGCCCACCACCTTTAGTCAGTTCCAACAGCGTGTGACAGTTTCCTCGTTCTCTCTTCACTCTGGTATTGCTGGTTTACCTCTGTGTCCTCGACGAGCAGCTTCACGTAGCAGGCTGAGTAGTCCGGGTCTGTGTGAAGGGCGTCGGAACCGTCGCTGTCGAACGAAGTGGGAAAACGGATGTCGTACGCCCGTAAGTTGGTTATGCGAGGCATCATGAAAATACAGACAGACCTACACAGACCTTGCGTGTACGTCTGCAGAACTGACGTTTATACTATACTTACAATTGTCCATTCACAAATATTTCTCTCAAGAGATTGTCAATCTCCTTCTACCTCTCTGGCGATCCCCAGTGCAATGATTGTGATCTTCAGGCGCGCCTCCTACTCCGAGAAGTGCCGCCCACAGGTGCCGCAGTCAAAAGAGTAAAGGTCTTCCACGACATGGGGCAGAGATCGCCCAGAAAACCTGCCTCAACATTACAGCATCTTCATCTAGAACAAGAACTTGGACAAGTGCATCACGGCCACGCTCTGACCGCATCCGGCAGGTCGACAAAGATATCTGCGATAGATCAGAAACTTATGAGCGATGATGGGCTCGAGAGCCTGTGCGTGACCCCCACTACCTCTCTGTCAGCTCCCACTTTTTTTAATAGTTCAAATGTCAAGCGCCCTCATACTATTTTTTAAAGTCTCGCAGCATCCCGATGACCAAAGCGAGGCGACACCTAAGCCTGACAATAAAGCGTTTCCAGTTTGATGCATAAAACAGGTTAGAAATGATCACCAAGGAGGTTAGTGCACAATGAGCAAAAATGCCTGTCTTTATAATGGTAACGTTGCCCACATCGAATAGAGTCTACGGTGTCTTGTCGAGAAATGTTCGAACAACTTTACGTGTGCGTCAAATCTCGAGAACTACGTGCGTCTTTGGTTGTACTGGACACATCATGCTCTGGTTGGTCTCAAGTAGGAGACGCGACTTACAGTTTTTATTTGGAACCGACCATGAAGTGATTTTTCTCCAGAGAGTTGAAGAGCTAAATAATAAAGCTTGGGCTTGAGATCTTCTACGTCCAAATTCGTACGGGGTACACGAATTCATGGTTAGTTATAGGTTAGCTTTTCTATACCTCCCTCCTTTTGGACCAACCAGAGCATGATGAGTCGACTCCGTTCGCCTCCAAAGTTCTGGTCGGTATTTATCGACCAGATCATTGAATCGTGGTTAACGTTTGTTAGCGACATCGCGGAGGAATTCAGGCAAAAAGAATGCGAAAACACTAAAAGCTGTCTTTCTTAACTTTTTGTTAAGAACTGGTAGACGAGGTGATGATTCCGGTGTTCACCCTCTTTGCAGTAGGTAAAGACAGCCTTTCATCCACAGAACCGCTATCTTTGCTGCTGCTGTCCAGGTAATGGAGGACCGTAAGACTGCCAAAGTCTAAACTAGACGCTCGCATGCGCCCTTTTTGGACCACACGGTGCGAATCCCAAGCAGCAGGACGTGGTAAATGTGTTGTCCATTCAGATTTCGCTGAACGTGGCGAGAAACTCTGCCTCGTAGCTGACGTACGTGTAACTCCGAATGATTCACCTTAAGCAAGTTTAGCTTCGACTATTGTGCACTGTGGAACATACCAAACTCATTTGTTGAGGTGAACGTGAAGTTGGATCCAGACGATCTTTACGTCAGCTGAGCTGGCTAAAGGTCCCATTCCCAGGAAAAAATACACAACAATCCAGGTGATTCTGTCTTGTCAGGACGTCTTTTTCGGCATCTCTCACGGCAATCTGCCACTTTAAGTTTCAGCTCCTGTAGCACTGATCACTGAAAATTCCTTATTTTTCGTTAAAAGGCTCCACATATGCAAAAAGGGCTGGCAAGCAGATTTCAGTTTCCCTGGGTAGTCACGGTTTTCTCGTGATTATTATTAGACGGCATGACTATTAGAAATTGTTAAATAGTTTGGCATGACTTTTGGAAATCACATGATGAAAGAAGGGAAAAAGCAAAAAAGCTAAGATTCCCTCATGTACTGATGTAACCACTGGATGACATTGCATGGATGTCATGTCACGGCAACATTTGCGGATCAGTGCCAAAAATCATTATTATTGGACAACAGCTAAGTCAACTTTATGATAGGTTTGCTGCACTGGCACGTGTTGCATCAAAATACTAAGGGTGTGATGTATCGGGATTGCAAGTACATATATGATTGTATGCATTGTGTGTATGTACTACGTAACTGTTCGTCATCTCCTCATCCATGCAGAGACAATTGACTTTAAGTGGCTCTTGCAACTCTGTCTCTATTACTTTTCTCACGGACAGTAGAATTTGAGAGCACATTTTGCTCAACTCACGTCGATCGCGCACTCTCAGGACGACGGAGTGGTCGAGGGATGGCGCAAAACTGGACAAATAGGATTGCCATGAGAAATTTTGCAACACGCAGCGAGAGTGATGATCCAGGCAAGGGGGAATGACGCGGAAAGCGACGAAGCTGTGACGCGGATCGCGTCATTTAAGACTCCCTTGCGTCGTGGCATCGCGGATACAAGATGAATCTGGACCACTCTAGTCTGAACTACTACGTGGCACCAGTCACGATCCTCCAGGGCCTAGTGGATGATGCATTCTCCACCAAACCTAACATCACGGACTCCACTGTTACGTCTGTGCTGGAGGACCCGACGCTGTCAAGATCAAAGAAGAAAAGGAAATATCACAACCAGCTCCATAGGGTCGCCGGTCCTCCTTACTCCGATTCTGATGTACTCCAGTTTCATCCAGGAGCGAATGCTCCAGGAAGCATTCAGGAACATGGTTGGGTAAGGATTTTCGGACAAACATAGTGATGAGTACGCACATTATTAACACAATAATTAAGAAGCTTGTTTTGTATATGACAGCAGCACCAGGCAATTCCGGAGTTCCCCATACCAAACTTCGAACAAGTTATCCGAACAGTCAACGACCACAGTGAGGATGAGGGCTGTAAGAAAACGAAGAGATTGGTTGAAGAAAAACTGAAAGTTCTGACCAAGATAAGGTAGTGTGGTGCTGAGCAATAATTAATTACCTGCTTGCTTTGGTCCTACTCGTATTTATTCTAGATATTTGGAGAAGCGGCTCCAAGCAATCCAGGACAAGAGGAAACTCAGTAGGAATAGAACAAGATTTGAAACAAATTCGCTCCCCTTAGGCTCACTTGGCACCATGGAGGACACCGTCCCGAGGGTAGACAAGTCCAGAGCTGGAAGTTATGATGGTATGAGTAACACGTACATGCACTGACTTACCCAAATGTGATGGAGGTAGGGTAGGAGTATCAGACAAAGAGGGGAGGGGAGGAAGTACAGGAGCTGTGACGACTACAGCATTGACACTTCCCTGTTGTTGCAGACCTACATTTCGCAAGACTCGTCACTGGTGACAAGGATCTCTCTCGTCCTGAGATATCCGAAGCCCTCATCACAGGATTTGAAATGGCCCTCGTCGCCCTGTTGATTGTGTCGGTCCTCACACTCTCACCTGGGCTCTTTCTCATCACGGTAAGCAAGAGTGTGTACCCGTACGCATGCGTACTGCTGTGGCAACGAGGACGTAGCTCTTCTTTGTTGCTGTATCGTAGCTAGCTCTCGGCCTGGTGTTCGAGGTTACGTACGCTCTCACGGACGCGGGCAAGAAGCACTGGGACAAGTTGCTGCACAAGTCACTAACTGACAATGATGGCTACGAGGATCCATTCTTCTACAATAAAAACGACTTTACCCAGATCACGGAAATTCAACAATACAATCCAAGTTGGGCCAATTTCGAGCATCCGGGAAGACACGAACTAGTGCCATCGTCAAAAAGGCTTACTAAGTTTGCCAAATATCACAAGCTGCTAACCTGAAGAATCCGGGCGATGTGTCAAGTGTGGTGTGCATCCACAAGATATGTACATATAGAAAGTTCCTTTAGTAAAGGCAAATGTCATGACTGCATTATTACTGATGATGTTAGTCCTTTAAATATATGTTGACTGTTTGTATTGCCGATGATATAATCACACTTTCTTTAAAAAGCCGTTGTTGTGTCATTGTTTTTATCTGCATCTGTCTTAGCATCTTCATCCTTCCTCTTTATTTTGTGAATCGTCTTTCCTTGAACAGAGCCTTCATCTCATTCTGTAAATCTCTCACCGAATGTTAGTCCAAATGCTTAGGCAATTCACATGGCAATGGCAATGAGCGTTGAGCACCATTCACAGGTTACATGCTCTGGAGAAGACATCACCTCTTAGTCCTTTATAGTCATGGTGGATTCATCACAATTGGACGAGTATTTCGCCACAGAGTTTTTATCATCATATGAAGCAACCACTTCACGATGATCATCCTGGAGAGAAGTATCATCCCCACTGGAAGGCCCAGTAGCATCGTCTAGCAGGTCTTGACTGTTTCAAAATTATAGGACGTCACAGAGATGACAACATTGCGGAGGAACTTAAGAAGATCCGGAGTTAATTCAGTGCCAGAGATAAGGTAGCAACAGTAGTAACAGACAATGCAAGCAATTTGTAAGGGTCCTGACAAACTTGAGTCTCTTCTGGGTCCTGTGCTTTACACATACTCTTCAGTTGGTGGTGACAGACTCAGTCAAGGCCATTCCTGAGCTTTTAAAAGTAAATGACAGCCTCCAAAGTAGTAACTCTGACCCGCAAGAGCACCATTGTTTATGAAAAGTACTATCAAGACGAAGCTCTCTGCAAATATCCTCCAATATCTCAACAACGGCTTGTTGAAGTGGTGGCCATCAGCGTGCTCGCAGAAGGTACTTTGTTATTTCCGAGGTTTGGAGAAAAGTATTGAATGTCATGATATCGTGTACATGTTAATTTGAGACACTTTATCGATAAGAATCGATACTTTAGAAAAGATGCCAAGAAAAGGATTGGGCTTGCACTGATCAATGAGGTTCAAGAATGAGGTACATGTTGATATGTCTCCAAGCTAATCTTGGTTCCAAGAAGCCAGTCGTTTAAAATTCATATCTAGCGAGCTCACGTCCCAATGTAGGTGATCTCTATAGAGCAGTGAGCTCACGTCTCAGCAGTAGACATTAAAATCTCAGTATTTTAAGTAGTTCTAGCTGCCACATAATTAGATACAAACTTAGATAGGACGAGATGAGGACTTCTCCAAGAAGTGAAAGAGTGTGTAAGAGCTGCATTTCAAGTGCTGAATCAGAAGAAGGACAACAATCAGAAGGACAACACCATGGACAGGTGGCACTTGAATGGGCAGAATTGCAGTGCATGACTTGGGGTGTCCAGTGCAGCAGAGACTTGGACCATGTCCTTGGTAGAGTCGTTGTTGTTGCTATTGGGGTGGAAGTAGCAGCTGCGGCAGAAGTATCCATTTTTGTCAGTTTCAGAAAGCATCTTGTCTTCAAATCTAGGAGCTCATCCCCCAACATGTAGATTTGCAGGTCAGTTTGGCTGTGAGTTATTTCTTAGCCGCCATCGCCTGAGTTTAAAATACTCATTTTGATGCCAGCTAAAAATAGACAGCAGCTCTTAAATCGTAACTGGCAAGTGACTGCCATCTAAATTTAAAGGACTCAAAACTGTAACAGCGACCTTAAGTTGGCATGTAATGACTTTAGATACGTTCTAAAATTTCAAAAAACCGGCTGAAGGTTACCAAACATCATGACAGGTGTGACAGGTAGCATTGTAGCTCGGTCTAATATGCACATGTGTGCGACACTTGCTGAAAGAAGTGATAAAATTAGAAAGAGGAGGCATGATATTCAGAAGTGCTCCCTCTATTCTAAAGTAAGTGTCCGATTTGACACGTATTTCAGAATGGAGGGAGGACATAGTTTCACATTAGCCTTAGGCTCCCCAGCTGGTTCGAACTTGCAAATCTTGATCCAGATTATACTCCTCAGGAGTTATCGCCATTACCTCTGCTCTGCCGTGACTTATTATGCTTGTGAAAAGTGGTACATTTTAGGAGTTGACTCCGACTCCAACTCATTACTTTTTGATGCCAACTCCAACTTAGTACTAAGGGTACTGAGTCAACTTTAACTTAACTGAAGGACCTGAAACAGGAAGGAAAGTGCCATGTTCTATATGATGTTACATACAAATGCTTCTAGGAGTTAGAAAAGAATTTGGACAAAGATAGTAGCATTTTTCTACTTTACTTTGCTTTATTTTCATTAAGAAATGCCATAGCTTCAGTCACGTCATCAGTCAGTCTCGCCGTCCCGACAAGTAGACGGGTGCAACGTTGGGAGTCGATTTAGGAGTCGATAGTTGGATCACCAGCCTGCCCCAAGTAAACATGCTGTTCGCTCTGGTTGCATCCAGAGACGATTTGCCTGGGCACCAAATTTGTCGATGACGTCCGTGCTTTGCATGGTCAAGGACAGTTCTTAAGTGACCTGCAGGCTGGGAGAGGACGCCATCCTACATGAAGGAAGCCTCCACAAAACTCCGCGGGGGACATTCCTATATGCATTAAACTGGCTTCCATTAGCAAAAATTGGCTTCCTTGTCGATTATTTTGTGCAAGGGTCATTCTTACCTTGAGGATGAAGTCATGACTACTAAGGCTTTGGGGGCTGTTTTACTCGAACCTACTATATTCAGGTACCTAGCACAATCTCTGTCTCCTGAAACCCGAGTTCGCATCCATTTTTCTTCCGTTTCTTGTAACTTAAAGACTCGTGAGACTTATTAAAAATTGACCCAAAAAGTAATTGAAGAGATATGTACTGCATAATAATTGCAATCACTTACCCCAAAAGTAATGAATTACAGCTGCCATGACATGGGCACAAGACGCATTTAACTATACTGTCTCATTTAACTTCGAGTGAATCTTTTATTTAATTCCAGTTCACAATCAGTTATCCCAAGCTTTTGATGCACGAAAGTAGATCTTTTCACAAACACACATGCGCTGCACATAAGCAGACATGAAGAACAAATCCTGCATTGCATTTGTTGATATACTTATGCATAGGGATGTCACATTATTACTGGGACCAACAACGTATTTCGAACACACAAGGCAACGCCTCCTCCTTCGTCTCCTGCGCGCTGCTGCCGCTGCTGCCGCTGCTGCCTGTGGTGGTGGACGTGGCACCGTCATAGTAGGGGTTAGTCATTTGAGCTGTATTCGAGTATTCCACCGAGCCGGGTAGTTCGTGGGTTTTTGAAAAATGGGGCACTTCGGGCGGTTCCGGATTTTAAGAATTTGTCTCTATGAACTCGAAAAGGATTTTTATTACTAACACCTATTATGACAATGATATACACGTTATGGGAATTACCATTGCGATGCTTAAATTGACCCTCATGGGATCAAGTAAATTAAGTAATCGATTGGTTTGATTGTCTGACATCCCTTTGACAGCATAGTAGAACTTTGATATGGTGAACTCGTCTGCTGCCCGGAAAAGTTCATAATATTAAAAGTGGTTCAATATAAGCACACCTTGTGTTCAACCGCAGTAATAGTGCTTTTAATAGAACATTTGCAAACTTTCCTCCTTCGGTCCGATTACCAGTATGAAGCTAACATAATTATGCAGCATAACAAGAACAGAATAATCACTTGACCAATGAAGATTAGGACTGAGAGAATTTAGGTGACGAACGGAAAATGAGCTGCTTTGTGGTGCACTTAGTAGAGCACTACTTTAAACAAAACTAGTGGAAATTGCACATTGTTTTTTCTTAAATCATAACCTTGCTTAAAAGAAGAAATTCATTGGAATACAGCCAGAGAGAATAGAGAAAGTGAGTGACACCAGACATAAACGATCTAAGGTCCACACTGGGCTAGGAACTCAGACCTGACTTGAAAGAATAACAGGACTAAGGACAATTTCTCTCCTTACGGACAACTTATTTTTTGTGAACAACCGTTAAAAATGGACAGATTCAAGCTTTTCGTCCGCGACACGACAACGTGGCAGCTCTGGTTTTAACTCTCTACCCTGACTCGGGCTCAAAGCACGAGTTCTCCACGCTCGAAACGCAGCCCTAGTAAATCGCCATCTTTTTTCAGCTGTCGCTGCACCGGCATTGGGCGTCAGTGCCGTCCGTGAAGTGCACCTCAGTCTCAGTGCAGAGCAGACGGCGTCGTTCGATTCCTCAAGTCTGACCTCTCGGCGCGTCCCCTGCACCAAGTTCACCATCGACTCTGGTCACCTCATCGACGACAAGCACCATGTCTTCTAGAGATAGAGATCGGTAAGTGTAGACGGGGACAAAATCTGTGATATAAAGATCATCGCTAACTTGTCCGTCCTTGTTCAGCTCTCCCCGTAGAAACGACCGCCGCTCCGGGGGCGGAGGGCGAGGCGGCGGTGGCGGAGGACGCGCAGCGGGACGCCGGGCTCCCCCCGAACAGAGGATCTTCGTGTCCAACATTCCATTCGAGATGAAGTGGCAAGAGGTGAAAGATATGTTTCGCGAAAGCGTGGGAGACGTAACCTACGTCGAACTGTTCAACGACGAGAACGACAAGCCTCGAGGCTGTGGAATCCTGGAATTCGCCAGCGCCGAGTTAGCCAAGAAGGCAGTTGAGAAGATGCACAGGTGAGGCACCAGAGTGACTCTACGAGGACACTAAGCAAGATTTTAGAGTGATCTCTTCTACTGTACTCTTTTAGACACGAACTGAAAGGCCGCAAGCTCGTGGTGAAGGAGGATTTTGACACGGAGCGTGATCGCTATGGCCGAATCACACGAGGCGGCGGCAGCCGTGATCGCGATCGCGATCGCCGAGGGAGCGATCGAGGCGGAAGCATGGGTGGGGGTGGCGGAGGTGGCAACGACTACGGCAACACCTACGGGCTCTCGCCGCAGTTCCTGTCTTCCTTGGGAATCGATGGGCCTTTGCACACTAGACTCTTCGTCGCCAACGTGAGTTTGAAATAAGTGCCCATGTTGCTCTTCGCGGTCCAGGGTGTATGGGAGTGCTGATATGTAAAAAGACAACCTTCTTTACTATGTATGCGGGTATGGTTTGTGGTAAAGCCTACAACACTTCAGTGCCCTTGAAATGGCACTCCAAGGTGTTATGTTTAATGCCAGTTGTCCAAGCCTTGCCAGCTGCATCCTGGACGAGTACCTCAACCAGCAGGTCTGGTCCTTACAAGTTAAATTGATTGTTGGTGATGTGAACTCTTTTGTACAAGGCTCTGTTCTCTTTTTCAGTTATCCTATTCTGTGGATGAGAAGAAGCTGCGCGAGGTATTCCGCCTGGCTGGCCGTGTCCTCTCTGCTGAGTTGAACCGGGACAAGGACGGCAAGTCTCGGGGACACGGTGTCATCGAATACTCCCATCCCGTAGAGGCAGTGCAGGCTATATCCATGTTCAATGATCAAGTAGGTCTTATTTGTCACAAACTTCATATCGTTATAATCTCCTTTTCCTTCTTTCAGTCCCTGTATGACCGTAAGATGACCGTTCGCTTTGACAAGCAACCAGGTCCAACCCCCGAAGAATTAGACCAGCTGCCCTCTCGCTTGCCTGAGGGTCTTGACAGTGTTGGTATGGGCTTGGGGTCGGGTGGTCAACCACTTACAAATGTGGCTGCCAATGTGCCTTCTGCGCAGGGCAATAGCAACAACCTTATGAGTAAGTGCAACACCAGCAATCATATAAGTAAGTGGACCCTTTTTTATAGTATAAAGTTACATACTCGGTCTTATACACTAATGACTGTGACTTTGCTTAGGCAATCTAGGTGGCGTGGCTGACCTGGCCAACAACTTGGGTGGCCTCCAAAGTGTGGCTGCACTCGCCCGTCAACTTAATATGGCCAGCGGGCTTGCTGCTGCAGGCAGTGGACTCGCTGGAAACATGATGGGAGGTTCTGCAGGCGCCGGAGCTGGCAGTGGCGGCGTCGGTCTGATGGGCAGCATCAGCGGCGGCGGGGCCGGTGGTATGGCCGGCGGGATGGCCAACATGGGAGGTGGCAGTGGAATGGGCCTCGGAGGCACCGGGGCTGGAGGCATGGGAGGTGGAATGGGTGGAGGCATGGGCGGAGGCATGGGTGGAGCTGGAGTTGGCATGGGCGGTGGTGCCTTGGGAGGTGGCATCGGCGGTTCGGGCATCGGTGGATCCGGTATCGGTGGATCCGGAATCGGCCTCAGTGGGTCCAGCGGCTTAGGAGGTGCTGCAAACAACGGAATAGGCGGCGGTCTGACTGACCTCAGCGGCCTAGGAGGCGGCCGCAGTGGCGGAGGAATGTCCAACTACTCTTCTGGAGGCGGTGGTTACTCTAGCAGCAGCTTAGGCCGCAACGACCGCGGTACCAGTGGCGGTGGAGGTCTGGTCGACCCACCGTCATCTTTGCATCGCTCCAGTGTTGCCACCGGCAGCAGCGCGGGCCCAAGTACCTCTGATACCATCTTGGTGCGCAACCTGCCTCTTGAGTGCACCTGGCAGAGCCTAAGGGAGGGCTTCAGTCACTGCGGCGAGATTAAATATGCAGAGATGAAGGAGAGGGGGATGGGCCTCATCAGGTTCACCAACGAACGGGACGCCGAGAGGGCAATGTGTAAGTCCTCTTACCGTGTGAGTCAGAAAAAGTGCAAAGTAAGTCAAATACCACACTTGACAGCAAGAGGCCTTGCAACTTTATTTACGTCAAGGTTGCACTTTTTCTGACTGATAGTCGGAGCATGAGATAGCAAAGAGGAGTACTCATCATGCTCATCTCATCTTGCAGCCATGATGGACAAGCAGAACATCAACGGCCGCACCATCGATGTCCGCCTGTTTTAAGCGCTCGCTGACTGCTGCGACGACCGTGTACAACAACATTAGGTATGTAATGATTGGCAATGACATCCGCAATCCAGCCAGCCAGCTCGGTATAAGGCAGAGTGCAACAGGCAGGCAATGTCGAGTCCTTTCGCTCACTGGCCATTGTTGGGAAGAGACTTGCGACAATGATGCAGTCGAAGTGGAAGCAGCTGAACTTTTTTAGTGTACAGAATCGTTTCCTTCTCTTCGCACAAATTACTTTTTTCCATTCTTCCCGCTCGAGTACTACTACTGTATTGTGTTTTTTGAAAGTATCGCTTGCGGCCCGGTGCTGTTGCAGCTCCGACACTTGCTGCTCGGTGGTACGGAAGGTTGATTGAGCACTGTAGCGTAGGCACTGTTTGATCATTAAAGTTAGGAGAGTGGCATCACACCAACAGCACGCTGTTGGCTCCACATTGTGACAATTGCGTTCCTGAAGTGTGAGATTGTTCGTGCGCTGCACGTGTACTTGGAATTGGCCTCCAACTACTGCGTAGAGGACGGACAGTACCAGGAGTATAAATTTTAGCTTGGTAACTGTACATGTACAGTACAGTACTGCAGGCGGAGCTCTGAAGTCTTTGGCGAAGTCGCAAGTGTCGGGCTGCAGGCTGGTGGGGGCCCAAGTTATTCTGTTTTACACTAAGTGTTCGGATTAGTTAGTGTACTATTCTCCGTTGTGTAAATAAAAATGACGTTTTGGTGTTCCAACTAGGAGGCTCAGTTTCTAATTCATTGGTTGACGTATATACGAGTAGTCATTGACAGCTCAAAATGAAGCTATTTGCCAACTGCATTCCCACAACATTTGCGGTACCGGTTTACTCCGGAATGGTTCTGTCAGCGGAAAGACTCGGATACGACTACTCATAAGCTGTGCAAATCATCATGTGCACAGAAAGTACGAGCTGTCGCATGACGTGCTGTACAGCACTGAGTTCTTTCTTTGGCTTCAACATGGCCAAAGAGGATTTGAATCTGGTGATGCTTAGAAAGGGATTGCTCGGCCAGTTCGAAGGCAAGAATGCTTTTGGTGCCTCACTGCGGACCAACTATTGAAATGCTGTTCAGTCTCTTTGACAGGTGAAGATGAATAGTGAGGCAACATTGAGTGTAATTCAGAATGCGCTCCACTTGGTGTTTTCAGAGAAGGTGAGTATGGTGTTATGATGTATCAGGACTGCCCTCGGATAATACATGATTCAGTCTTTGGGGCCTGTCCACTGGTAGTTACTCCTGGTAGGACTATTGAGTAGGAGACCTCTTCTAGCTCTGGTCTTAAGGGAATGCTGGGACTGCAACGGTAGAGTGCAATTGGAGAAATCCTCTTTTGCGTTGTGTTTGGCTGTGAGCACGAGGGAGGCCTCACTGGGATCACCGCAGAGGACTTGAGGATCAACATAGTTTGGGCGCCTCAGTTTGTTCTGAAAACGAATGAAGACGGTTGTCTGTTAGAAGAGGATGGAGAGGCCTCAAAGTCCTTTGAGTTGCTGCTGGTGGTTTTCGTCCCGATGACACATGGAGCTGTTCGGTGATTGCTAAGGTGAGTAAAGAACACGTCCAAAAGGTTAGTTGCTGCTTGTTCACTGGTTGTATGAAGAAACTAAGATGCAAGGACTTGTGATCTACAGGGTCTTAGAATTTGACAGCAGTTATCTTCGAAAACTTCACGGCATACTGTGACAGAGAAGCTTTTTGGATCTACGCGTAGCTAGACATTTGCTTATTGGTATCACATGAGATGATTGGTTTAGTTCATATGATAACATTGATGCATAGTGTGACCTGAGGAATGATGATAAAGGTATGCTAATTTCTAATGTATGTATTCTTGCAGGGATCAAAGCTATGAAGAACGTTTCCCACGTTCATCGCAACCGTGATTCATCGGAACAGTGCTGTGACTTAATGGCTGTGTTATAGTATCTTTATTACTGACAAGAGTGAAAGCAATATTTAGAATATACACTGCCCAATGAATTTTAGTTGTCTTCATCTCCAGCGCAAGGCGTTTTTCTCAAGTACGGTAAGGTACATGCACGTTTTGGTCTCCTACACTCAATATGAGCTGTGCGTTTTAAGCTTCTACACACGAGTACCTATCAGTATCAGCCTACGCATCCTCTGCTTTATTTTTTTGCTCTATTGCCTCTACCTACCCCACAGACCGTAGTGGTACATACGAATGAGGCAGCCCCCGCCTGTGAGGTGGTGGCATTTCAGGATTTCAGAGACCTTGAAACGCCGCCGCCCGACACGCAACCCCCTCCCACTTTATTAACGGCCGTCTGCGACTGACTGGGCGCACGGTACGGGCTAATCTCTGCATTGGGGGCAAACTTGAAGTGCTGGGGCAGGAAATGCTTCTTGGGCTCAATCCATATCACCGTTCGTCCTCCTTGGGCATGGAAAGTGCATCTCTGAGAAGAATGTAACGTTGCGGTGAATGCGTTGCATTCTCAGTGATCGTCTTCTGACTACTAGCTCAGTGAGTTGGTACTTTGCGGGGCATTGGCGATGGACATTCATACTGTTTTTTTCGTTTGATTACAGTGCAAGTGGACATGAGGCCTTAGGCTGTGTAACTGTTGCAAGAACGTAATGAGCTGAGAAAAAGCACCACCAGCGCCAGAGTTCACAGACACATCAAAGGCGCTTTTGTTCATGTCTATCATGTATACGCACCTACTTTGTGGGCTACAAACTCACAGTCCGTGCACTCGCACACACACATGCACACGCACAGAGAGAGAGATCGAAAGAAAGAAAGAGAGAGACCAAAAGAAAGAGAGAGAGAGCGAAAAGTCGACGACTGTCGGTCTTCTCGCTCACGTCCGCCAAGGCAACTGCGAGATGGTGCCTCCCTCCAAGTGTTACGTCACTGTCCAACGGGCACGCAGTGTCCCACATGTGCGCGCGCGTGAGCGACGGAGTAACGTAGTACATCCGTCACTGCATGTACGAGGAGCCAGCCAGCCAGCAGACTTTTGTACGATCTGCGCATTGTACGTTGTTCAGTATGGTACTACAGTGGCCGCCCTTGAGTCCTCTTTAGACAACATTACTGTGTGACGCATAGAAGTAGTGCACAATAGCACATTATTGAACATGAATGCCGCTCTTAATATAGTAACAATTGAGAATGACCCGTACATATGAACTTAGTACAAAAACAGGCAAAGGTAAAGACGTTATCATTGAATCCCTCGATGTCGCAGGCGCCCACCATGCAGCAGCAACTCGAGCGCGCGCGCTCGTTGGCTTTGCTCAGCAACAAATCTTCTTGGACCACTCGGTAGACTTCGCCCGCGCGGGCGGCGGCCATTAAGACTTGCTTGGATAGTGGTCGCACAAAATTCGACTTATCATCATCGGCAGCTGGAAATCTGCCTGTTCTTATTCGAGCTAGAGAAAGCACATTTCTCTTGGCGAAGAGAAAGGTTACAGCGGCCACATCCTACAAGATAAAAAAGAAAAAAAAATAGTGGTGTTGGTGGTGATTTTAACGCCGTTGAAGTTTACGTTTCGATCAAATTTTCTCACCATGGACATGGAATCATCCTCTCCAATGGTCCTCACGACGTCTCCGGACACGTTCCTGAAGCTCTGTCTTCTATTGACTGCGATGCATCCCAACAACCTGGTGCCCAAGGTGTGCCGGAACTCCATGAGCCTGGCCTCCCCCTCTGCAAGTTCAACGTATTCGAACGCAGATCTAGCCCGGATCTGGGAGTCACTTGAGAATGGGGATGAAGTCGACGACCTCAGAACTGACCAAGACCGTTTCTTCAGACCCACAGATCTACGGAGTAGAGAGAATCAGTCACAACACCACTTTCGCTACACGTCCAGAAGTCTCTCCGTCGTTGGGTGAGACAAAATAAGTCGCCACTTATGCAATACTTGCAGAGATTTGCAGTGGAAATTTTGCAATGTAAGCTCATTTTCGCATTAAGAATTTGGCGATCTCTGCAATCGCTGCGTCCAAATGTGACCGCCCAGGCATATCGGTTTATGTGATCATTATGCAGAGGTTACGCTTTTGATGCTTACTACAGTCCGCAATTGTTTTTAGTGTGCTTGGAGGCATCGTTCTGGTCTTGCTCGTCATCGCGCTCTCTACGTGCATCAAGAATCGCAGAAATATCATAATGGTAAGGATCAAAAATTTGCAATCGCACTGCGCTATTGTCCGTCAGAAAGATTCTAAGCAATGCTCGTGTAATGCTGATGCCGTTGACCTCGAAAGCCCAATATTGCAGGAAGAGTCGAGCTCAGGACACGAGAGCTTCGCGCGCCAGATCCTTATCGATCACCTACGTCATCTAAGCTCTTCCCGGCAACGCCAGCAGCGCAGAGACGCCGAAGATCACCCCCCTCACTACGACGAGGTCGTGAAGGACGAGGAGGATGGCAGAGAAGAAACACAACCGCCGTCCTATGTCGAGGCAGTGGCGGCTGCTGCAGCAGCAGACGACGCCAGCGCGTCCTCGTCGGTCGACGGCAACCACGTCGTCACCATCGAAATCGTGCACGGCAGTGAAGACGCGCCAGCCTCGACAACAGCGAGTACAAGTAGAACAAGCCGCGATCAAGAGGCTGCTGCTGCAGCAAACATTCCAAATACCGTCGTCTGTGCCCTTCATTAACCGACTCAAACGAGGTAAAAAGCTCAAGTTCATCTGGAGAGAAGTGTCCTTTCGACACTGCGTGCTCGTGATTGGTAGAGATGTGTGTCTGTGGTAAGGTAACAGTTTCCTGCTTCTTCAATGTCCGCAATAAAATAAACGACCACACCGAAATCTCTCGAAACCTCGAATTCTGCGCGTCAAGTACAGACAGTACGTATCACAACACTTTAGAGTGTGTATACAGAGTAAATCAATCTGTATTTCATACAGGAAACATGCGCGTTTAATATAGGATTGCTGCATCTTGTAGAAGCGTTAGACCACGCAATAAGGCTGCTGCTCAGGTTGGGTCATTTCGAAACAGCAGCTACATTGATGGACCTATTGGAGACCAGCACAGAACAAAGTTACTTAAAAAAAAGGCACGTGCCAGCCTATGAACGATCTGGAGCAGTTGACTGCTACCACGGTCTAGGATTCGTTCATGGACCAACATATTTCTTGTTTTTAAGTATCTACACAGTACTGTCCTGAAGTCCTGTGAGTAGACGGTCCATTAACTCAGCCGAGATTCAGTTCTTCTTTCGCCACCACGCAACCCCAGCAACAGCCTCATTCTCGGTTCTCACAAGTGTACTCAGTGGAGTTACATACTAAGGTGGCCTAGTGTATGTATCGTTCACACCTTAATGCTGAGAAGTAATGAAGGTCTAAAGAAATGTCTGCGACATGAAATCGTGACTAGTTTATCTATAGCATGTCCTTTCTAACAATATAAGAGCAAGTTATCGAGATACAACTTAAAAGGGGGGGAGGGAAATAATGAATTTTGTACCAAAAAAGTGATTTTTGGCCACGGCGGCAATGGAGAGAAAGATAAGGGACGTGAACATACATGAAACATGAGAAGTAGTACCTAGATATAAGCCGCCCGGATTTTAAGATTCTTTTAAACGTGTCTTGCACAGCCTTGGAATGAAAGTGTTAAGTACTGGTTTTGTTGCTAAGTTAAGTCTTTCTACTCAGTTTGCTTATGTCACTCACTTCGGTATTAAGTCTGATTGTTCAGCAGCAAATTACTGCTGTTGCTGCTTTTGTTCTTGTTTCTCAGGCGCTTGTCCGACTCCAACAAGTAGGAGGCGTCGATTGGACTCTTGGCTCCAGGCAGCTGATTCCTGAGTCTCGCCAGGGTCTCTTCGAGCACGTTGTTCTTCTTCTTCAGAACCTTTTTGTTAGCGTCCCGTTTTCTCAGGAGAGCCATTTTGTTAGCTGCCTGGTTATTCTGTTTGGCATTGCTGTTGCTCTGGGATCTGGAGGCTGACGAGGCTGAACCTTTTCTAGTGGATGAATTGGAGGCAGAGCGATTGCGGCCGTCGTCCTCCAGACTGCGACTGCGGGGAGTTGAAGACGTGCGCCACTTTTGAGGAACTTCATGAGGCTGCAAGAAGAATGAAATTACAATTTCAAGGTCGAAGACACTAGTGCATTCATGTAGCTTGCTTACCGTGTAGTTCCTCACAGGCTTAAGCTTCTCGTCGAAGCAGTCGAAGGCAAACCACTTTGTACACACCGGATGCTTGGTCCGCGCGATCCGATTGAACAATCGAGCAGTCTTGTCTACCCTGTACTCGCAGATGTAAACGTGTTCCTCGACGGCACCGACAGGACGGCCTCTGCAATCAAGTGCAAGACTCGTCATATGCAGCAACACAAACTCTCACTATGTTAAAACCCCACAAGTGCACTATCTTTACCTGCAGTATGTGTTCACGTCGAGCACGCAACACTTCCCCCAGATAGTATCCAACGGGAGAACCTCGTAGATCGGGACCCTGAACACCTCGTTGCGGAAGAACTTCCGACTGGGCTCGTGGAACGTCTCATGAGGCCGCAGGTAGTGATGCCCGAATGCAAACCTGTCTCCTCGCTCATCCTCCCACAGGCGCTCCACCCGAAAAATGTCCATGTCCAGCGGCGAGGCAGTCGTAGGATCCACGCTTTTGTATGTAGGATAGTTGCCCTTGGTCAGCGACGAAGCTTCTTGAGAAGGACCTTTCAACGGACTCATCATCTTGTGCCTGCAAGTAACAAAAACATTTTGTGATTTGCTCTGGAAAGCTCTACTGTATCAAATAGACTTACCGTATACCGCCGACGTCATGATGCTGTTCTTTCGGTCGATCCTGTTCTGTCTCCAGGTCATTTTTCTCCTCCTTGGTCTCTTCTTCTTTTTCAGTAACTTTCTCCGCCTCTTCTTTCTTTTCATCTTCTTCGTGCGCTTTCGCTATTGGTTCGTTGTCATTGCTTTGATGCTGCTTAAAGGCTCTTAGCACATAGACGGTGTCGCCCACGCACACTTGCAACTTGTCTCTAGCCAGCGAGGTGTAATAAGTCTCTCCCGGAGAAGCGTACTCAGGTTGAGGGGTCAGCTTGACGTCCAGTCGTTCCGGCTTGCCCTGGCAACGGTCGCAGAAGAAGTCGGCATCGTCATCGTTGTTAGCTCCAACCCCGATACCGACGCAGTCGCAATGCTGCCACACGAGACATCTCTCGCACTGAATCATGACCCCTTCGTCTTTGTACTGGCCGCACGGGCAGCGGATCTCTTCGTCTTCTGCGCGCTGCTGATCGGCGTTGAGACAGGTCTTGAAGCAATCTGAAGCGGCGCCTTCACCCACGATTTCAGTGAGTGCCGTACGATACTCCTGCTTAATCGTGTTGTATGACCGACGCAGTTTCAGCCCGGCCGCTCCTTCTTCAGAGAGGTGTCCGTAGTGCCGGAGGTTATTCTGGCAGAGCCTCAGGAAATCACGGTCGAACTGCTCAGCTGCCGAGTAGGAGCCGGTGTTAATGTTGCGCTCGATGGTGCTCAGATCGATGGGGTCAGAAATTTGCTCGAAGTAGGTGGGAAGCTTTTTCTTTGAAGGCAGGGTGGTGAAGAAGCGGGACAGATTCTGGCCATTGTCGTCTGCCACGGTGGTGACTTGGGCGAAGATCTCTCTCAGTAGCTGCGCCAGCCGCACCACCTTGGTCACATTGGGGTCATCTCTGGCGCTGGCCAACCTTCTTGTCTGCATGGACCTAGCCGTAGCCAACGCCGTCAGACCGGTGAGGATCATGTCTTCTGGTCGGCGACCTGCAGCTTCCTCCTTCCGCTCAGCCGCCATATGACCATCGACCTTCTTCTGAAGCTGCTCGCGTGCGCATCGGACGCGCTCAAGATTTCTCAGAAGGAAGCAGTGGTGACTGCGGGCGAAACTCTGCTGCTGTAGAGACAGCGGCCGCATGGGGGCCAACAAGGGAAGCCTCGTAGCCAAGCCGCCGCCGTTTCCGTTTCCGCAAATGTTGATGCTACAGGATCCAGGGCCACCGCTACCATCAAAGCCGCGCTTGGGCTTGGCGGCGACCTTGAGCTTTTTTCGGCGCTCCGCGGCGGCATCACTTCCACCAGCAGTTCCGCCACTACCAGCGTTACAACCATCTCCGCCACCATTGGGCTCTTCGTTAATCCTCTGGGTGCGACCTCCAATGACCCCGCGACAGTTGGAAGATCCGCATCGGCACTGCTGCCCCTCGTGCGGATTAAATAGCGAGAAGTTGTAGTCATAGGTGAGCTCTTCGCCAGGCTTGACGTCGCTAAGGCTAAAAAGCGCCATCCTGTAGAGGCCGTTGACGGTCCACTTCTGCATCTCGCAGTTGGGCTCGCACGAGTGATTGACGAATCTGCAATGAAAGAGGGCGTGGGAATACCTGACTTCAAGGCTCCTCCAAAGCACAAACTTACCTGCACTCGCCACCAGCTCGATGTCCGTCGATGACTGCGCCCCCGTCAAGGTGAAGGCAGTAGTGGTGAGTGTCGCCTACGTACTGGTGCGTCATTCGGTGCTTGAAGACCTTCTCCGAGACCACCTCCCCCACGTACTCCATGATGAAAGTCCCAGCCGGCACCCCTTGTTTGGCGCGGATGCCCCAGCCTTTTCCCGTATCTGTCATGAATCTCTCCACCGCGACGGCCCCTGTGCCACCGAGGCACTTCTGGCGCCGCTGGATGGCGTTATTGGAGCACGTGTCGGCTCCAGCTGGGCACGTCCTGGGATCACATTCGGCGTAAGTCATCCTGTTAATGCAGTCTTCTCCGCAAGAGCCGCCTGGAGGACAGTGGCACGCATGCGATTCACCGAACGGCGCCACCGGCTTCACGTCCACGTAAATGTTGTTCTTGATGCGACGGTAGTTCCAAGTGGCGGCAACGTCTCTTCCAGGAAGCTGCTTGTGTACACTCAGCCACCAGAGGTCATACGGCAGCTGGAACTCCTCTTGCTTGGCTCTGAGGGCGAACCCGCAATAAAAAGGAGGAGGAAGCAAACCATGACCATGTTCTTCAGGGATGTAGGAAGCAGAAGCAAGCTTCTTAAGACCTCCTTCTAACAACGAGGATTTAGAGGATTCCTTGAAGGAATCTGCGAAGAGTCCTGCTTTGAGAGAGGACTTTTTGAACAGGGCTGTAGCTTTCTTTTTGTTTCTGTTATTGTTGGAAAGCGACGAGGACCTTGAGTTGTCATCAAGGTCCGATGGTGCTTCCGAACTCTGCCCTGACTCCATCCCCAGAGGGGGAAGCAGTGATAGACAGTCGACTTCATCGTCCATGTCGTCGTTGATCAATTTTTGTCGGTGTCTCTCCTCTTCGGCAGGTGTCATTAAGGCTGGAGAATCTTGGCGGACAGACGTGGATTCCTCTCCTTCAGCAGAATCTTCAACCACCTTGGTGGTAGAAGCTTCATTGTCAGGCGATGTAGAGTTCGCGGTCAGCCGCTTCTTCGCTGGTCGACCACGAGGCCGCTTCATCTTGGCTTCGTCACCATTAGAGCCCGCCTTTCTTTTCGTAGTCGCCCCGGAGCTGGTGCTGTTCTGATCTTGATGTTTTAGCTGTAGGATTGCCTTACTGAGGACATCATTGCGAGCATCTTCTTCCTTTTTCTGCCGCATCTTCTCCTCCTCCTGTTCAGCCCTCCGTACACTTGTACGTACAGGTTTCAGAGACTCACTCTGCCTCTTGCGGGGCTTCCGTGCACCGGAGTTGGCCCTGGAAGAGGCCGCCGAAGAATCATCCTTGGACTCTGCACGTTTTTTCTTCCTAACCGATGGAAATCCGGTTCGATTGGCACGGCGTTTCCTTTTCTTCGAGCCCTTGCCCAAGGTTTCGTCTTTGTCCTCTTCAGTCACATTTTTCTCGGATTGGTCATCGGCGGTGTCCGTCTTATCAGAGGCTAGATCCACTGCTCCTTCCGCTTCACCACCTACGACGTCAAAGAGGTTGGGCGGAGAAGGAGAGGATTCTATGATCTCTTGCTCCGTGAGCTTCTGGACGCGGACGCTGCACTCTGGCCAGTCCTGGACGGATCGTGGTGACAGCGAAGGAGATTTGTTGCCTTTCTTACTCTTGGGCTTGACGCCAGCTTTGCGCTCAGGATCTGAACAAGACGAAGACGAGGACACTGTTGAAGCTCCTGAGGCTCTTCTCCTAGGTGGTTTTCCCACCAATGGTCGTTTTTCTTGCTCACACTCTTCTGTTGGAGGCAGAGAGTCACGTGGTGATAGTTGAGCTTTCTTATTGTTGTCCAGTGACTCTTTTCTGGCCTCCTTAGCTGCTGCGATCGCCCGCTGTCTATCGGTCATTTTAAAATGCTTCTTCGTCTCCGCGTCATCGACTTCAGACGATGATGACAGTGACGACTCCGAGTTCGAGGACAAGTTGTTGTTATTCCTCTTCCGCTTCCTCTTCTCGCCTTTCCGCAGACTGTTGTTTTCACCCAGCTTTTTGGAAGAAACGGCTGCCTCGGTGATCTCCGACAACGGCGCAAGTTTCACTGGATTTTTGTTCTCGCTCCTCTGCAGCCTGTTGAAGATGTCTTCGTTGCTCTCGACGCGGTTCCTTTTCAGGGTGAGCTTCAATCCCCCAGAAGATGAAGGCGAAGCGCTGAAAGTTTCCTCATAGTCGTCGTCTGAAATGTCGCTGTACTTTGGTGCCGCTGCGACCTTGACAACTTTTTCTTCCCCGTCCGAATCTATTGTATGCGGCGGCGACAGACGTGGCGGCGAACTCTTTGCAGCAGCAGAGGCTGACTGAGGTGGCGGTGGCAGCGACAGTGTTGGAGAAGTTGTAAAGATCTCTACTCTCTCGTCGCTATTCTCCTCCTCGATATCCCTATTGGCTTTGAGAAGGACCGGGGGACCGCAGTTGTCATTTCGCTCTGCAGCCGCCTCGGCCTCGGCAGCCGCCGCCTTCTCCAAGTGCCGCTTTCTAGGCGGAGACTTTGAAACGGTTGTCGTAGCCGAAGGCGACGCTTTCGACGACTGCTGCTTAGCCTTGACAGACGCTGGAATTGGCACCTCTCTCGGAGAAGGCAGCCGCCGCTTGTGACTGCTCCCGGCAGTATATTTGTCTACGCAGGCGGCGATGTCGTCAACGTAGTTGACCGACCGGGACGTGGAGGGACTGCTGGGCGGCAGTGGCTTCGACGGAGAGTGGTGTGAACCAAGCATTGAAGCTGTGTTAAGGCACTTTTTGTTACTAGAGCTGATCCCACCAGGTCCGCACTTGCCCAGGATACTCTCAGACTTCTCCTCCAACATCTTTAGAGTTGACTTTCCTCCAGGTGATAAGCTTTTGTGCTGGTGCGGGCCTCGAAGAAGATTCTGAATCCCCAATTTCTCTGCCAGCCGGTCGGCAACAGAAGGTTTGTTGCGAGCAGTGGACGGTATCTCATGAATTATGCTGATATCCGGCTGCTGGTGGCACTGTTGCCTCCCGTTCTTGCCTCTAGAGCTTTTGCTGCTGGCGCCGTTCTCGGAGCTGGCAGATTTCTTGACAGCAGTGGATGGAGGAGTCGCCGGTGCTGGAGTTGGGGTCGAATGTTCGGATAGTTGCTGCTGCTTCCGCGACACTTGGTGATGATGGCGTTTCTTCAGCGGCAGGCGTTGCTCAGCAGCGGAGTTTCCCTCGTCGTGCACGAAGGAGACGTCTTCAATCGACTGCTCATGCAACTGCGGTGTGACTGCAGCGGCCGCCGCGGCTGCAGCTGCAGCGTCTCTGGAAGCTCTTTTGCCTCTACGAGACCCCTTCTTCTCGTCGCTGGACCTTCTCCCTCCGCTGGACGACGATGCCGAGAGAGGCTTAGGTGCTGACGCAGACGTACTCAAGATCTTCCTCTTCTTGAAAATCGAAGGTACGGACCCGTGCGACCTCTCCGGCCAGTAATCCGTGGGCAGATTGGTCTCTATTTGGCAGGACGCCATGTCCTGAATGAGGTGTTCCACCTCAGAAACAAACACTGGATCAATCACGTTCTTGTGCTTGCTTCTCCACCCTTTTTTGTTCTTTTCCTTTCTGCCGGCCTTTTTGTGCTTATAACCTTCAGAGTAGTCCAGCATGTCACAGTATTTTACTTGTCCTCTCGCTGGAAGCTCCGATCCGCCACTGACATTGGATCTTGGTGAAAATGGTGACTTGCTTGAATGGCAGCTCGACCCTGGGGATACCCCGAAGACGCTGCCTCTGCCGGATTTGCTTGCCAAATCTGACCACTCTGAAGAATTCGACTTATTTCCTCCTTTCCGCCCTCCACCTCGCTTCTTTCTTCCGGGCTTTCCCCGCCGGTTGGCTTCAGCCAAGACGCTCAACATGGTCTTGGTGGATGCGGCGCCGCCTGACACGAGCGACATGGAGGACGAAGCTGCCGAGGCCATGTGAAAGCTGGACATTTCCTTAAGCGATGCTTTAGTAAGGACTCGCGACTCGGCAGATGATGTCCTTTTGCTGCTATCCTCATCGTAAGTACTACTGCTCACAGATGACTGTTCAGACTTGGCGAGGCTAGGCGAGCGCCAGAACCGGTCAGGGCGAAGGGTGCAGAACTTAGCGTCAAACACCGGTGCCACCGGCGTCTTGGCGAAACTGCCGAACCCCGATGACATCGATGAAGACAGCGAGGATGAAAAGAGGGAAGAGGAAGATGAATGTTGTCTGACAAAGGCATCCTGTCGTGACATACGCATAGATGATGCCACCGGAGCGCCGGAGCAGTTTCGACTCCGGGGTGCTGGACTATGGCTAGAATCTCTTTCAGATTTTGGCGTGATCGATCTGGCTGTGGCATAGGTCTTGCGCGACTTGATCGACTTAGATGAGGTTTTGCTGGTGTTATCGCTGCTATTTCTTTGATTTTTCTTGGACTCTTTCTTCTTTTGAGTCTTCCTGTCCATCTGTATGAGCTTCTTGTTTAGTTTCTTCAACTTGGTAAACTCTGCCGCTCGTCGCTGGCGTTCAAGTTCTTCCTCATTGTCGTCGCCGCTGTCATCGTTAGATTCGTCAGAATCCAGCACAATCACTTCGAAGTCCTTGCGATTCTTGTTCTTACTTGCCGTTGCAGTCCTATGGCGCGACGAGAACGCTGTTGCCACCTTCGTTGCTGAGCTCGTCGTAGTCGTTTTCTTCTTGACTTTCAGGCTATCACAATGGTTGCTAAACCGTTTTGCCGTCATCGTCGTCGTCGCCGAGGTAGACAGCGAAGGAGGCGGAGCAGAGATCTGCGGTTCCAAGGTTGGGGGATCTTTGCGCGGTCGGCCGCGGTGTTCGCTTTTGACGGCGATTGCGCCAGCGAATTTCGGCAGCGGCGGTGGCAACGAAGATCCACTTCCACGGTCGTCTTCCTCGTCACTGTACAGATCATCGTCACCATACAGCAAGTCGTTGTCGGTGCTGTTAAACTTTAACCTCTGTTGCAGGATGCTTTCGTCCGTCTGTGAGCCACACTCCATAGTCACCTTTTTCACTTTATTCTTGGAACCCTTGGGCCGGCCGCGGCCACGCTTAACTACGATCGCACCACCCGTCGTCGCTTTGTCAGACGTGCCAGTGGCAGTCGACGTGCTTCCCGTCCCCGTCGATACAACCGAGGTTTTGCTTGATGGCATCAGGGGCGGCGGTGACGTATTATCACTACCAGTCCGTATTTGATGCTGTTGGTGCACCTGCTGATGCTGCATTAGCTGTTGTTGCTGCTGCTGCTGTTGGAGGCTCTGATGCTGCATGAGCTGCTGGTGCCCTATCAACCTCTGTTGTTGCTGCTGTTGTGGTAACGGCAGGATGGCCATCGTACCACCATTGGGCGAGAACTGTTGGTAGCTTGACGATGACGATGCCATCGCTGGAGGATAGTGATGCTGTTGCTGCGGCGTTGCTGCCGCCATGAATTGTCCGTAAAATGCTCCGGAATGTTGCTGTTGCTGATGGGGCATTTGCGAGTTCCACATGTTCACTTGAGCAAACTGCTGCTGAGGAGAGTTGTTAGTCGTGGTCGTGGCCGTATAGGACGAGCCGTGGAATGCCGGATGGAAGCCCTGGATCACATTGTTCACCAACTGTTGTTGCTGTTGCAAGGGCAAGTTAGCGCCGCCATCGGCCGCGCCAAGATGCAATGGTGACGAGGCACTCGTGGCCATGCTTCCGCCACCATTGCCACTGCCGCCCTCCGACTGGATTCCAGAATCCGGAGAGACGTTTGAGGTTGAGCTCAGGTACAACTGGTCCATCTCACTGAGATTGTTGGCACTCCCGCCGCTACCTGGCCCGATCAGGTTATTGGCGGTGGTGTTTGGCGGCGGAATCTGACAGTTTTGGCGAAAGTCTGGTAAGTGAGGAGACTGCTGATGGTTGAAGACATTATTGGTAATGCCAGAGGTATTACTGGAAGAAGTTTGGAGCTGCTGTTGCTGCTGTTGCTGCTGCTGCTGCTGCTGCTGCTGTTGTTGTTGCTGCTGCTTGCTCGAACGGTTCTTTCGCCGCTTGTTCCACAACTTGGCAGAGACAGACACCGACTTTCCGGAAGAATATGACGCCGAGGACGTTGGAGCCGGATGCTGAGGAGGTGGGATTCGACTACTTGTAGAGGAGGCAGGCCATTTGCGCTGATGAGCAGAGGGATCTATCCGGCTGATGACAGGGATTTCGGGATTTCGCTGCTGCTGCCGACGAGAAAATGCCTCTTCTTCCTCCTCGTCGGCCTCACTGGACTCGCCGTCGACGTCGCCCTGCTGCTGTTGCTGCTGTTGTTCGTCTGAAGGCTCAGATCCTCCCTCAGCTACGCCTTGCAGGAAGGCCAGGAGATCGTCGTCCTGGAATATGAAATCTATGGTCATTGCACTGTCTCGCAGTATAACAAGTGTATAGCTATTTACCGTGACGCTGATGCTTGAAATGGGATCTCGATGGGCCTGTTGGCCAAGCTGTTCGCCTAGGTGATGATTCACGTCGGCAGCCGATGCTGAAGCTACATCGCCGCTGCCACCACCCGCCTTTTCGTGTAGAGAGTCGTTACCCACCCTAAAAGAGCCATCCTTCAAATGTCTGACACAGAAATGTACGTGTTTAGCATGTAAAAACATTTGCAAAACTAAATATGCCTGCCAAAAATCGACATCTGCCGCTCTTACAAATATGCGCCTGAACTGATTATTTGGAAAAGTATTGAGCAAGTAGTTACCCCTGCCTGGATAAGCGATGCCGGTAAGCTCCAGAATTGGCAACCTGTAAGATAAGAAAAAAAATCTATTGAAGAGAGGATTCAATGATGGCTGATTGACATCGAGAAAGAAAAATGAGGCTGACATAAGACAAACCACGCATCTTGTCATAATCCCCACATGATGCGAACTTGGAGAGAACTTTCCCGAACAAAATTAGACTAGTTGATGAATAGAAAGCAACGACCGATCGAGGGGTGCAAGTCCACTTTTTTTTTTCTCGGAAAGTCTGGCTGGGAAGGGCTACAGTGTGACCCCCAGTTCAAGGATAAACTCATCTCTCAAGATTGTCATCTACATTGAATGTAGAAGTAAGATTGCAGAGTGTTTCCTTTGTGAAAGCTATGATATTGGACTCCATTAGAATGGTGCTGTACTGTATCGCTTTTTTCGCCACTGCCTAAGCTAGATTCATGAGATTGCTATGGCCTTTATGTATATAATTTTAAAGAAACAACCTTGTAAATGGACGTCATGAACTTTCTACGTATGACACGTATGCAAGTTCTAGTCCATCGGCATATGTAAGTAATTCTAAAACGCACCACCCTGTATTATAAAGTACAAGGCTGCTGCCAAGAACACGCGTCACTTTCTTTTTATCAGATAATAGAATAATTATACATTCTCTCTTCCATCCTTGGCCAATGGCAGGGTGAGAGATGGATTGGTTCTCTTGCCAGAGCGTCTTCCCCCTCTCTCTCCGATACACGCGATGGCTGTGGCAGGCTGGCTCACTGGCAGAGGTGATCAATCACATAAGGGCTGCCTTGACAGATTCAACCCGATATCAGGAATATTGGTTGCGTGCGCAGCCGCAAATTTTTTTTTTTTTTTTTTTTTGTTTAGAATTTAATACAGGCTTCTTTTTCCTTTTTTCATGTCGGGCATATGGCGCTCTGGAGGAGCCAAATTCATAGGGGGAGACAAGATTTTTTTTTTAAAAAGTCAACTTGCCATATGTGAGGCTTCTATCCCTAAGATTCGAGACACATGGTCTGATCGCACGCGCACACTTCTGAGGTGGAAAAGTTGCAGAACCAGGTTTTGAAGTACTTATTGTTAGTGTCTTGAGTGATCCTTCTACATGGAATTTGATGGCAGCGGCAGGAGAGTAGTATGCCTCCTTTTTTATCTTCAATTATCCTAGGTCCTTCCTCCTACATCAATTGGCTGACGTCCAAAGTATATTTGGCCTCGGAAAAGCAAAGAGAGGTTACGAGAACAAAAGAGAGATCTCAGACATGGCAATAGAAATGGAGTCCTTAAAGGAAGGATTCAAGGGCTTGGTTCACACTTCTCTGGTGGGACACGGGGAGGGGGGGGGGCACATGTTCGTTAATTA
>JAAUXU010006556.1_pt1 | contig 35547 bp, 37 predicted proteins | sample 7278151 | NCBI WGS metagenome assembly JAAUXU01 (sample SAMN14350113, study PRJNA611818) | marine sediment metagenome | isolation source: surface marine sediment (1.8m) | place: French Polynesia: Moorea | collected 2018-08 | reverse complement strand
GTCAGCATTTTGGTGAGTGATTTTCACCCAGTTTGGCAGCTTCTGACAGCCACCAGAGCTGAAATCTACTTTCACCGCAAATTTACTACAGTGGCTTACTACATAAATTTCAAATCAAGTTGGGCAGAGGTAAACAGAATTTTTTTTCCAAAAGTATTTGACGACATCTTCATCTTTTGAGCCCGTGTAAACCAACCCAGACGCCATCAGTGAATTTCCAAAGTTGACCCCTTTTCGACCTAGCCTAATATGTACCTGTATTTTTGCGCAGCCACCAGCAGTACTTCAAATCGTACTGAGCGTTCTTCCTGACTTTCCTCTATCTTGGAAGTATAAGACTACTTGTGGCGGTTATATTTGACTTCTGCTGTGATCAATAAGTGCTCCATTTGGGTTCTTGGACGTACTCACATGAAATTCATAGTCAGCACGTCCATGTCTTTTAATGATAGTGAATTATCCTATAAATATAATATACAGTCTTCAGCTGTGTCATGTGGTTGGCTGTATTCCTACGAGCACGTATGGGTGAGTACTGTTCACAGGCCTGAAGAGCATCCTTCGCCTCTGGACGCACTCTGGGGTGCTGGCGACCAGGTCACACTCGGCCACGGCCGAGGGAACGCCACGAATGTCGACCGCAGTGGCGCACGAGTTGGGATTGGCCACCTTGATGGAGGCCGAGCTGCACGGAGTGAACCACTGACCGCCTGAGTTGCTCCGGGTCACAAAGGGCAAGCACACCTCCCCCCTCACTCCCACACAACCTGCAGAGAAACAGCAGAATTACTTTGTCAGCAGAGAACAAAGTGCAAAATGAGCCAAGCTGTCATAAGGAAAAGAGTCAGCCTGTCTCTGAAGGTCCTTGACGACATTATGGGCATGCCACAATTGTAAGTCTGTTCTGTACACAACCCCAGCAACATTCTGGAGCACCCAAGATGGGACACTTCTTTTCCTGTATGTACATTTACATGCATATACTGTGCTATGTTTGTGCTCATCGGTATACGTATGGCAAATGTACGGCAAAGCATAGCAAGAGCACACCACTACTCTACTCTGCATACATGTACACGTGAGATGCTCAGTCCAAGAACTCTGACCTTCGGTCCTGAGGGTGAGACTGGGCATAATAGTGAAGTTCGTGAAACATTCTGATTTTCCTGGTAGACAAGGTCTCATAAATCGTGAGGCCTGATCGAATGGCACTCGAGCTCCGTCCGCAGTTCTCACTGGGCAGTGATACACTGCATTCGCGAAGTCGCCAGTGAGTGCACTGCCGCTGGGATCCATGGGGATGCAGTTCACGAACCAAGAGCCCACCCCCACCACCTCTGACCACTGCCAGGGTCCACTGAAGCAGCTACCACCCGTAGACTCACAGCCTTGTCGAAAGATAACAATGGATGAGGCCTATTTCACAGGCATATGTGCAGATACCTCGACCTCGGAAAGTTGTTGCCGACCTCTGAATGTTTTCACTCTGATGTTGCTCCACAGGGAGGTGATGCCAAATGCCACGTCCAAAGTCACCTGTGCGCAGAGAATTTTTTTCATTCAGCGTATTGGCTGTGCATGCTCACCAGGGTGATTTTCTACCCAAAGTGTACCCCAGTCCAGCCACTCCTTGGCTTGATGTTCTCAGTTCAAAGGCTCGCCAATGCTACGTACATCTTTTGAAAAGGTGGCAAAGATAAAGGTGAATTTCCGCTGTAACCTGGGCATAGAGGATCCCTAGGTTGGCTTCAAATTGAAACTGGATCTCTAAATGTGGCAGTGCTGAGGAGGAAAGCGTGAAATAACAAAGTCGATTTCCCATGCAAATTGTCAAGTCTCACCATGGGGCTGGCAAGGCAATGACTTTGGGTACGGGATCACCCTAATTCGCATTGAATCAATACATTTCTGAGAGTCAACTGCATAGTGTTTAGTGACCGTGGATAAAATGTACACATGTATGCGGGTGAAGCGCTTCAGCAACGAGTGAAAAGTACCACGGAGACCTTTCTTCTCCTGAAAGAGTGCGCATTGCCTAGCGATTGCTACCTATCATAAGTTATGTCCTGCTATTGCAAGGATGTCATTTGAGTTTACATAAGTTTGTCTCTGAGAAGGCTGAAGTGCCTTCACACTGTGCTAACATTGAGAGGTACTTTTGCTGCACGATTACTTCGACATGAAAAGAGCTTCTCGTGGTTAAGAAGTTGGATGCTGTTCCATAAAAGGCATTGAGTCCCTTGTTCAAGATGTGTCGGTAAGAGATAAAACAACCGTGGCTGCCACTGCAAAAGACCTTCTGCCTACAGTATTTTCATGCCCGACATCACCTCCAGCAATCCTGGGAGAAGTGATCGTTCTGATGATCGCTGACTCAGCTGCTAGAAAGGCTTGAAGATGTTTCTTCAAGCCGTGCAAGGTTCATTAGTTTCAACCTGTGGCTTTGTTATCTCCGTTGAGAATTCGTCACTTTTTTTTCCATAAGAATTTCTCCATCATTCGCCTTTTGGTTGCGTAACACTTCGGGGGCTGCCAAATCTTCTCCCGGATGAAATAGCACTGCTGGTCGGCTGGAAACGCACCTGGCAGACGTGGATCTGTATGAAAAGGCCCCCCAGGTCTCTTCACTTTGAATGACATCACGTCAGTTCATGACTACTGACGTCATATGAATGTTGAACACGGCCATTGGAAGCACCAATGGTCTGGCAAGTCCAGGAGACTTCTTCGGCTGTCTCCATCAACATCTTGCAGGTGCTTGTGAGACACCATCTCTCTGGTAGGAACGATTGGGATGACGATGTACTTGATGGAAGGTGCGGCCGGATTTGGGTAAGGGACCAAATGACCCCCAGTCCAGGCCCCATCAGGGCCGAAGTATTGGGATCAGTCAAACCCCAATGAGTGCTTGTCAGCCTGTTGTGAGCATTTTTAGGCCTTCCTGAAGGAGGAAAGTACGAAATCTTCTCCAAAGGCCTTAGGTCTTAGTAGCAGAGCTCCCACCCTGAAGTCAAGGGGCCCTCATGACTTGCTTGCTCATACTTCCCCGACAGAACTGCAGAATTTGCATTGTGCAAATTGAGCTGTTGACTAGAGCTACTGAAGTACTGGTGACTGCGCGCAAGATAACTGTGCTCGCTGTCGCCCATGTTGTCGGTGAAGTCAGCTTTAGTTGTTGTCTTCTTCTTTTTCGTCGTCATTGCTGTCATCGTCGTCACTGCCGCAGTCGTCGTGGTGGTTCCCAAGAAAGCACGAGCACCACAGACTTGCCTTCTTCAATGTTTTCACCATCAGTCTCGCCGTCTTTTTCATCAAGAGATGTAGCAACTTAGAACCTACGTTCTTCTCGTGTCTTTCTCCTTACCCAACGTCTCTTCCGTGGGTGCATAACACCGATAGTAGAGGACACACTGAAAGTCGTTGTCCCTGTTGTACTCGTGCAGCAGCTTCTCCTCGTACGTCAGCTCCACCACGAGCTGCTCGCCAGACCTCACCGGGTATTTGTGCCACTCGATGGCGTCGATCTCAGTCAAGAAATGCTTATGAGCCGGGTCCTCAACGTAAACCTATGAGAGGAGAAGAGCCTTTGGACTGGTACTTCTGTTCGAAAGTACATTCGCATGTACGGAACAGCCAGTCAAGGGGAGAACTAAAATGTATCAGGTTTAAACGATGACATTCTGAATCAAAAGGAAGATGCCAAAAGTCGTGCGCTTTGTGATCAAAAAGATGTCAAAGTCCCTTGCATACTGTAGGAGTGAAAAGGGATTTTCGATAGTTTGGTTGCATTGTACAGTTCTTGCCGAAAAAAACTTGTACGTACTTGAGCATGATGTTGAATTGTGATGTGAGACGTGTGTAGACGTGATACTTAGGCACAAGATTGAGTACAGGCACTCAGCTTTGTGACGGCCCATTTTGGTGCTACGATGCTCAAAAGTTGGCAAGGTGGAAAGGGAGGCACGCCGAATTGAAGTCAAACTTGGCTTGTTCAGGGGGTGAAAGTTGATGAAATTTCTCTGCCAGACCCCCCTCCCCCCGGGCCCCTTTTGACACCCGTCGAGGGTCAAACTGCCCCTCCCCTCTTGGGGCGCAAGGGTGCAAAAAACCCGCGGGGGAGACGTTGCAAGGGGTCTGTGAAAAAACAGAACAGAACAAAGCTGTGACCGGGAAAAAGTCCGGGATGAGGGCGACCATGTGGCACTGGAGAGCAACGCCGAGTGAACTCGCCCGGACAAGTCCGGAGGAGTCACGATGAGTACGGACGAGTCCAGACCTCGACAGTCGCTACGACGTTCTGTGACCTAAAACGCTCTTTAAGTGCAAGGCCAAGAAGAGGTCCTGAAGTGTCTTGAAAATTGACCTTGTCGTGTGTGCTATAGCCACAGACGCGTTATCGAGGTTGGGTGAGCGGCAAACGGTTTTTGCCGTAACATGACCGCTGCAGAGAAGGAAGATTGTCACTGTACTACAAAGTAAAACACCTTGATGTGGTATTCATCGGCAAATCTTCCTCTCAGGGGATTGCAGTAGAGAATTGCTGTGCAACTGCCAATGTTGTAGTTAGGAAATCTCCACGTAAAAGTATCGCTGCAAGAGAAAAAGAACTATAAAAAAAAGAGGAAGACATCACTCCATCCAGACTTGCGTCAGAATGAAATGTTTGACTCACTCCCAAAAGTTCTTGCATTGCTGGATGGATTTGGGCATGTCGAAAGACGCAGATGCTCGTTCTCCGTCGTGAAATGTGAGTGGCTCCGTGAGAACGTATGTGGGACTCTCTGACTGGTGCCAATCGCAGGCAAATGAGAGACTGACGGTGTACGAGGAGACCTGCGTCAAGAAGTGCACGATTATCATCTTGCTGTCGGCGCAGGCTTTGCACAAAGGCTCAATGTTGAGTGCAGGGGAGAAGGAACAGTCGAGCACAATCTTTCATTGTCTCACAGAGCATAGCATAAATGACGACATCAGTGAAAGTGAGCTGCACGTCAACGTAAATGATGACGTGCCAGCCCTAGCACTCTCACATACACATCCTCAGCATACACGCACACATGGCCGCAGAGTCGGCAGTGTTAGGAATTCAGGCCTGGATGTAAACGTCAAGTCTTTCACCCCACTTAATTAAAGGAGTTGGGATTTTCTATCAGATGCATGCAAAGTGTTTGCTCCTCGCTCTGCCCGCCCCCAGTTGCGCTGGAAACGGACATGCGTACAGCCCGTCGTCGTCCTGCGGTCGGCATGAACGCTGGAGGCGAATCCCGCGGCCACGGAGAGCAACATCAAGGGCACGTGGGAGATCCCGGTCAAGAACGAACTGCACATCACTTGTTGCCATCAGGAGAGAGACAAACTCAGAGATGAGTGATGTCCATTGAAGGACCAAACTCAGAGTCATACGCATGGTAAATCAGCTACAACGAAAGGTCAGTGTAAAGTCTTCCCGCCAACGATATCCCCGCATGCTTTACTGCGTGAATGCACCCGTATGCATGGGGACACAATACGTACCCACGTTGTCTGGAGACAGTTGAAGAGACACCAAATCTGACATATGCTTCTCATGTCTCCTGTCAAAGCACCCCGGAGTCAACTGAGGACCTTGAGGACTGAGGACGTCGGCCGCAATTTCCTTTCTCACCGACAAAGAAGGTTGGACAATGAATAAAAGCCGTCGAGTCAGCAAAGCGCAGCTCAGACGAAATCATCAGTATAACAACTCATGCCTCTACTTCTGTGCCCTAGTACATACGTACTTTTGCAAGTACCATATGTGCGTGTGGACTGTTGCTGCGCACAGTACGCACATGGGGAAATCACAAAGACAAACTGCGCTGAATGAAACAAGGAGTCAGCAAAATTCGAACTGGCTTCTCATTAGTCTTATTAGACGATGAACGATCTTGCGGACACGACAACCATGACCAAGTGTTCCAGACACTTCTACAACGCGAACGTGTCCAGGGACAAGTGGGTTCTGGAGGAGGAGAGGAAAAGTGCGGAGCCGCTCGAGTAGATAGTTAATGCGGCCTCTGCTTTCACCAGTTTTGGGTCACTTTTGGAACGACCCCCCTGGTTTGACACATTAAAACAATGCAACATTCTATAGTTGTGCTGTTTCGTTAGTCCTTTCATACATTCAATGTACTCGTACGAGGCTTCTCATCCTCATTCTGTTTCTTGTCACCGGACGCTAGTGTGGGCTGGCACAAAGTTCTCATGGCAGTAGTTATTAGTCCCATTTCCATGGACTTTAATTGTCAGCACTGTGCACTTCAAGCAGAAATTTGTGTATTTCCACCCAATTTACTTGTGCTTTCACCTGACTTTTATATTTACTTCATCGGTTTAAGCCACGTAAGAATGGGTGAAGCATTTACACAAAATCGAAGCATCTCAATGGCGCACCTAAATGTGCGTGGGTGTGGTTCAAGATTGTACATGAAGGATTTATCCACTATCAAAGAACACTTCATTTAAGACTATATGATGTAACTTTATTATATTGACTTACACCACTTGTTCCTCTCTTCCTCTGAGGTTTCAGCCTGCCCTGCAAAGGCTTCGTTGCCAAGTTATGTTTTCTCCAGACTGTTCTTCCCTCTGAACTGATCCTTGTCACGTCAGAGGTCAACTCGAAGAAACTCCTTGAGGCCCTTTAAGGCCTATGACCAACTTGCCAATGTCATTTCCTGGCGCGCAGATGCCGCAGGTGAACCCCGGAGTGTCCGGGTGCTCAGCCAGCTCAAGGGTCTTGATGGAAAGTCGGTCTCAGACGTCGTGTGATTTGCTGATGCAGGAAAGGAGTTTCACGTCTTTCTCGATCACCTGTGAAACTTCTACAAGACGTGTACTTTGCTCCCTCGGGCTCGAGATTCCGGCATCTTGAGTTCTTTTTGTTGCACCAGCCAGTTTTTTTTTGTGAGGGGTTGATTTACCATTCGATATCTCTTCTCTTCTTTTCTGCTCTGCTGTCGATGGATCCAGGTCGTAAGATTCGACTGATGATCCAAGTTTTTGTACCTGTCTGAGAAGAAACCTGGCCGAAAACCCTGAAGTTCAACTCGTGGAACTCATGGCAGAGGTTTTTCATGATCATGGTTTCTCAGTCTGAAAGTGGTCATTACGTTGTAATTACAGTGCTTATCTGTACACTCGGACCCTCGACACAGACTGACTTATCAGTAGGGAAGGGACACAAAGAGGCTGCACCACCGAGAGTAGGCCTAGTAGGCCAACCTGTGCAATGTGAGTAGAAAAGTCTGGCCATTCATTTTTAACTGCAGCAAATCTTGCAGAAGAGACTTCCAACTTCCAACATGTACAACAGGACCTAAGCCAACCTAGCGACTCGACCGACCTTCTGGTGTCATCCCCCACCTCTGTCTGCTCCACTGCAATGGAGCATCCAAGATCCATGTGTGACCTGTTCAATTCAGCGACATTTGAGGCCACTGCGAGCCTTGGAAGTTCAGAACAGTGGATAAGACCAGGCTCCATGTCATATTAACGTCGGCCTTGAATTCAATTCTCACTCATGCACCTCTTCCTTGTTTTCACGCACTTTCGAGCTAAAGTAAGACTGAACTAGCACATTGAGCACGTGATTTTTATTTGGAGTCGAATATTCGGTTCTTACTGTCGAATTGTACACCTTCACTGGTGGCTGGTCCTAAATATCGCCATAGGTGAAAGTTGTCCGAATTCGGTCGTATAATCTTAGTATTCGCGGTTCTGAACTGAAGTGCCACACCATGGTATGCACCATATGTATAATGCAGGGCCAAAATACAAAAGTTTTGGAATCTTGCTGAGTACACCTGACGTTTGTTACCTTATGCCAAATGTTGAAGATGGAATCAAACGTTATATAAGTGTTATTATATAAAAACAAGGTGTTTAGATTTGTCAGGCAAAGCTCAGCACACTTTCATTCGACGACAGTTTAACTAAGCAGGCCTCGACCGACCGAACATGCTTGTGTAACTTTGAAGGCAGCGAGGGGAAGCCAAGAACTGATGAGTTCTCTATTCTATTTGGCTAGGCTGTCTTTTATCCTGGCACCAAATACAACACGCCCTGAAAGAGACTGCGAAATTTGATCTTGCCTAATAAATATGCAACACACGTCATCACATTCATTTCTGTCGTGGTTGGTTGAACACGAGCTGTTTGGTCTCACAGCTACACTTTTTTCACCATTCCAATAATTCACATCTTGGAATGGTTGCCATATGACGCAGAATTAGTTCTCTGACAGACTTGAAGTGGATCAAGAGAGTAAGAACCTGTCTTGAACAAAGATATTCATGCTTTTTGACAGCATGTAAACATTTGTAGTTATAAAGTGTATGGAGTCACAGAGCCACATGGCACCACACAGAAGTTGGTAGTGACTTCTAGCAGTCGTGGCCTCGATGCCAATATGGGCCTGGAAGTCGTCTCTTACACGGTGGTCAAATGGGTGGAAATGGAGAATCGCGTGTAAAGAGAAGTACAGATGTGTGTACTACGTGCTCTTCTGTCGATAACTCAACAGATACGAGCGCACGCATGCGCCCATACGTACACACACGCTATGTGAAAGTCTCCCCCCCCCCCACCGACTGCATCATTGTGAACTGTTTATCTTGGCTTTCGCCCATTGTTTGCGTTCGTCAGTCACGTTTTGTCGTTCCAGTGGCTTTCAAAAACCTTGTCTCGCATGTGTACCAACCTCTGCCAGTCCATGAACGACGCTCAGGAGTAAAGGGAAATACTGTAACAACTGTTTTGAGTGGAAGTGGCTGAAAGCAGAGCAAGCACATTTTTGCTACAAATCTTCCTTTCCTCTTCTGTCGACGCAGTTTAAGGGATTCGGTTATGCAGAGGGAGAGAAAATCGATCTTTTGACGGTGTCAACTTTTTTTCGGGCCAATTTGAGAGAGACGAAGCCTTGCCAGATACAGCCCGATTTGACAGAAATGTCGAATTTCCAGCAAGCTTTGGTCTTGCAGTTTCTCTCTTCGTGTGTGTGTGTAACGGCCCTTTAACAGATAAGGTCGTAATGGGCCCTTGAAACGCCTGGGATTTTTTGAGGATTGGAGTAGGAAAGAGAGAAAAAGAACAGTCCAATGTTATTCAACCTTCACACGAGAATATGTGAGTACACGTACGTACCTGAGCAGCGTGGGCACCAAGCACTAATGACAGCTCGGGCTGTCTGCGCCGCTGCATAAAACATGTACAAAGGTCGTTCAGGAGCAAATTTCCGAGGGCAAAAAAAAAGCTTTCATGGCCCGAGTGCACGAGGAAGAGGGGACATCTGATATCCATAGAACAGAGAGCCTCTAATGTCTACGTACACAGGGCGTTTGTTTATAAGGTACATGTTGAAGGCAAAAAATGACACACTTGAGGCGTCGCCGGGGTGGCGCTGGCTGGCTGGCTGGCTGGCTGGCTGGCTGGCTGGCTGGCTGGCTGACTGGCTCGCACCCGGCGGTTCGGCTGTCCGGGCCCGCCGGCCCCGGGCGCCACTCTCCGGAGTCGCTTAAGGAAGGACTGCATCCTTTGCGCACAGCAACCATTTCCCCGGAACCAATAGTTATTTGTACGTACGTGGGTGAGGCCCCCTTGTCTCCGGCTTGAGTAGAGGCCGTTATGCAAAGTAGACGACAGCCAGAGGGACGCAAGAGGACTTTCGTGCATATTTTTCTGCTCACCGACAAGACAAAAGGGGGAACGAGGACCGAGAGTCCTCGAGCACGCTCAGGCCTCAACTATTTTCCGCAGGTTGGGCACAATCGAAAGAGAAAGAAGGAGTGGCGAGGTCCGTTGATGCCGAGGTCATTATGTTGTCTTTCGCCCCTCTAAGTGTTTTAATCCGGCATTTCTTCCAGCGCCAAAAGAAACAGTCAGGGCTGCCAAGACTCTTCCCCCACGTCCGCGTACTTCTTCCCCCCCCCCCTCCGCGTCCGTGGTATCGCGGAAGTCGCAGCACAGCGCTTATCATCACGCATGCACGCTCACACAAGCGTGCGCGCCCTCGCTCCAACCCTTTCAGCAACAGAGAGAGTGAGTGGAGGGGGAGCCCCAAATGTGGTATGACGGAGTTGACCAGCAGCCAGTCCATTTTTCCGGTTACGAAAGTTGCATTAGCGGAGGAAATTGATGGTGGCCGTCCTCGTCAGACCCCTCCAGAAGTGGCTCTTTTTCTTCGCCTTCCCCCCTTTCAGTGGAGGCCGCAGCAAAAGAATTGCCGGCCTCGTTGACAGTAAAACAATAACTGTGCGCTGTCCTCGCACGTGCATAAGAACCTCTTGGCGGCGCTCTTGTCTGACCGTCAAGTCGAGGTTAACGAGCAGGGGGAAAAAGTGCATAATGCCAGCTGAGGCTCTGCTCGGGCCAATTTACCAGACGTGTGCATTATGGTGATGCTAATGCAAATTGCCATATTCCTCCCCTCCTCCGCTGATTGCCAATGATGCATTCACGCTCTCTCTGCTAACTCCGGGGCTTCCCCGGTCGCCTCGGCTCACGTCCGCTGGTCCGCCGGAGCAAAAAGAAGCACCTGGACCGGAGTGCAAGTGATACCGGTGACAGATACAGTGTGATTCCTCGTAATGGAACCAGAAAGAGAGACAATCGTTTGTCAGTGCGACTCTGGCAATTTGTCTCTGGCAAAAGTGTCGACGATGCAACAACAGCAAAAAGAATCCGTGCAATATTTGCATAGATTTCGCTCGCCTCGCAACTAAAGTGCAGCGTCTGAGACAACTGGCAGGATCTTGAAGTTGTGCGCAAATTGTGAATGATGACAAACAATCCTACACGAGTTTCTGGTCGTGCTTTATGGGTTGTTAGGAAAGCAGTCACTTATCACTGCAGTCTTGTTGTTCAGCCTCAACCACTGCCCCCTGCCACTGTACAGGGTGGGCCAGAAGTCATAGCTCAGGTACCAATCGATGGGGGGGGGGGGGACCCCAAACACTCAGTCTGAATCGTCAAAGTCAACTTGGGCATGAGTCATTTGGGGAGAATTCGCCCATGTTTCACTGAAGGAAATGTCAGTGGAAAAATGGCAAAAAGACCCCCAAACGGTCATTTTTCGACCCCGAAAAATGGTCTCAAAAATTCGAATTTGAGGCTAATTTCTCCGTGCCTATGAAGGTTTGGGATCTCCTCTTTCCATTGGCATCAGTCCGGGTTCTTTATGTCCTGTACAAGTCGAGCTTTGGACACCCAGCCGATGGCGGTGACTTCTGGTTCACCCTGTATATTAAGGAGTAGTGGCGTCTGCCCGGTCCGCATTTCCTCTGGGACAAGGTCGCAGTGGAAGGGGCGTTGGAGACCAAGGGGAACAACAGCGTGACGGTCAGACGCGTCCCCACCCTCGCCCTCAACAACGGGCAGGCAGACTCAATGTAGTCGAGCTAAGAGACAACCAGTCTCAACCAGGGTTGGTCAAAATCTATCCGGTCGCCATTTCTCTCACCCGGAACCGAAAAAAGAAAAAGCCACCACTCTTAAGTGACAGCGGTGCCAACTGGCATTTTTCAGTGCCAGTTTTGGCGGTCGCAGTGGCATTTTTCTAAGTTCTTTGGCATATTCTTTGGGGGCTCACATAGACTTTACGATGCCTGGGTCTAATCTAGGGGTTGGAATGTTTCGAAAGCAGCGTATTTAGTAAAATTGCCAATCTGGCTTAATTTTGAGACCACTTTGGCAATGTTTTGTTCTTTTTGTAAAAAAAGCTTTCTTGTACTTCCTGGCCAACCCTTGGAGCTACAGGATTTGCGGAGGAGCAGTAAGACATCTCTTGGTCATGTGCAGAATCCACCCGCGTTCTGAGTCAAAACTACAATGGTTTCTTAGTAAAAATTCCAAAACCTCGAATCCCCCCCCACCACCACCACTACAGTAAAAGCAATCCACCCGGCCGGGCATACACCCAGTTGACCAGCCCGGAGAGTCCCTCCAGAGTCCCCCTGGTGTGGAGCCCGCGTCAACTGCTTGTTGGGAAGGGGTGGGGGTAACTCCCCCCGACCCACCCCTCCCGTGGGCAGCGCTGGCGCCAGTGAACGTGTGGTCGTGTGTGCGTGGGTTCGCATGTATCGACAGTTTTCCTCCTCACAGCACCCGCCGCTGTCAGTCACTTTCCACGCAATCTGCTCATCAGAGGCTGGTTGCGTCCTCCGCGTCCGTCCCGACGACTCCGAGGTGGGCCCGACCGACTTCCTGACCTTTTCTTGTCATAGAAAAATAAACACGATTTGGCGCCGGATGGGAGGAAATGACAGCCAGCGAAAGTATCGTTCGTCACGAAAAAGGTGCGCAAAAAAGCTTCTCTTTGACCTTTGTGGCGTGACGAGAAATAACAAATCTAGTTATTGTTGCTGTCTCCTGGCGTTACCGCCAGTCGCACTTTTCACCAAGCTGTTTCCTTTCACATCCGTCGCATTGTCAAGGAGAAATGGCCGGACGTCAGACATTTTTGCCGTGATACCTCTGTATATACACACCACGTTGGAGGATGGGCCCGTGGGGTCCCGGGGCATTTGTCTAACACGCTCTCCGGCAAGTTCTCCGGCACCAGGAGCTGGACCTGGGCACGTCCGGGTACTCGGCCGACGGTGGGTTCCGGTGCTGGCCAAGTGCAGCACTGATCGGCACCCGTGCACTGCACCAGCATTGTCCAAGATCGATGCCAGAGCAAGTAAAAGACACATTGACACTGCGCGACTTCTGGGTTCATGCCCAACGGCTTTCTGCTCGCCCACTTTCCGTTCGGACTGAGGACTGACATGAGAGAGCGCGGGAAAAGCGAAAGTTGTCGTACATGTCTAGAGAGAAAAGAGAAAATTGAGAGGGGCGAGGAGGAGGGGATGGGGGCGAAATAGCTGTTCAGTAGCGTCGAGACCTCACAGCACGAAAGTCACAGTGAAGAGAAATGTTCTCAGCTTATCGGGTTCTGAGCCGAGTGACGCGTCCACGTACGTGCTCCAGTGCAGGCTGCTGCTGCCGCTGATGGGCTGAGCGGCCAAGTTGTTCAGGCAGCCGTGGCACATGTGATGCGACGTCTGCTCAAGAAATGATGCCTTCTTCTTCACGAGGCAACGTCGGAGAGGAAGAAAAAAGAGAATATGACAGCGCTTAAATCAACGAGCCTAAGAGGAAATAGCGATTTTCGAGGCGTAACACGAGGATCGAAAGATATCACTTGAATTATTCATGTCTCCTCACTGCTCCTGTCTGAACGAGGGGCCTGAAAGAACAAAGATCCCTCTGCTGCTGCACTGACACAATGAAAGATTAATTTCCTCTCCCATGGATCTAAGAAGCAATCCTCTTTACGTCGAGGAGGACGACGAGCAACAGCACCGACAGCAGCAAGAGCAACACCAACACCCAGTTCTTCGCCAGCCAGTTCTCCAGCCACAGTCATCCGCTGCTCTCCAACTGCAGCATGGCCCTGCTATCGTCAGACAACCGACGACGTCTCGATCCGAGATGCAGAAAGCCAGCAAGAGCAGTAGCAAATCAGCCGCAGGTTGAACAGCACGGTCATGAGCGAATTTAGGGGAGGACAAGAGTGAAACAAGAAAAAAAAAGACAATCAAGGTCAAGCTGCACAATCCAGGCAGATTAGGAGGGAAAAAGCTTTAAGCCTTCTAAGATACGTACACGACCGGGTTTTCTTTTTTAGATTCAACAGCCTATGCATGATAGGCATGGAAGCCAGCTGAAAAGCAGTCAAAGGCCTAAGGCAAACACTTTCCCCATCAATCTTCATCAGTTCATAAATCAATTGAGGTTAAATTGTATCGAAGGATGGAATCTCAAGCCCCCTCTCCTGTCTGGACGAGGCCTTTGTCCTAGGCTTTGTTTGGGTAGGCATGATAAATGGAGCTAATGGCTCCTCCAGAAACAAAGGGTTGGGCAAACAAAAGAAGCAGTCAGAAAAAGAGCCATCTAATTCCTCTCTCTGTGTGACTCTCCTGGCTTTTTTGCCCCAATGATCTCAGGTGAAGCTCAGGTGATGAGGATGGAGCAAAAAGTTGGCTCTCTCCTCTTCTTCACGCCTGTGAATCGCGTCCGAGGTTGAACTGATGGACCGCAACTGCCCGAGCAAACTTTTAGTCTGTCCTGCTTTCCGCGGTGACTTCCAGGCCCTTGACGCATACACCTGTGCTGGATAGGAAGTGTAGGCCTAGCTAGGCCTGACTCCTCCTCCCTTGACAGGCCTTTTAAAGACGACGAAGACGAGATGGAGGGAGGGAGAAGGGTAATTTCATTTGGAACCCGCTTCTTCCTTGCCCCCTCTCTTTTTTTTTGGCTTTTGATCCCAAATAAGATTTCCACCGGGAGCAAAGGTAGCTATTGCTTTCACGCCCAAAATATGATGAGGGAGCTGAGGTCCACACTAGTGATGTAGTCGGTCAATGAAAGAGTCTTCGGGCCCGGCTCGTCGGTCTCGCTAAACAGCTGCTGACAACAGCAGGTGTGACTTGGCCGGCTTTCGATACGCGCTTGGTGCCCATCCCGTTCCGGGTCCGGCGTCCCGGGCGAAGGGAAGTACGACAAAATCTGGTATCCATAAATCCGGGACTGGCGGTACCCAAACCTGTGTCCAGGCACTGGAATGTTGCGTCACCACTCTTCCGGTACTGCATTGTGCTGAAGCCCGTTGTTGGGTGCTGCGGCACAACCCGCACCGACACAAGTTTCTACCACATCCAGACTTTTTTGTCCGTCCCTTCGGTCCGATTCAGACCGAAGACCTACTACATCACTAGTCAAGACAACTTTTGCTCTGGGCAAAAAAAAAAAAAAAAGAATTGCCAACCTGCCTATGCAGTAATCACACTTTTTGCCTGTCCGAGGCATGCATGAAATGTCATCGATTTTTTGCTCTCTCAATGGTTCACCCATTGTTCATAACTTTGTATTGTTACAGTATAATTGGCTGCTCTTTCATACCGCCCTCCTTGTAAAGGCTTTGACGCACTCGATTCTGGCTAGGATAAACGTCCCAAGGAAGTATCGGAGAATTCGCTCATGACAATGCTTGTGCCAGCCCCCAACATTGGCCGCTCCTACATCTCCCAGAGCCTTTCTTCTCGTCCCATCCATTCAGCAGTGTTTGAGCAGCAGCGACGAAGTCAGCAACAAAGGCCGTCGTCCACCAGCAATGACGACAACAATGACGAGTCTGAAGAAGAGTCCGAGGAGTCCTCGGCCGTGGACTACTCGGACGAGGAAGAGGACGAGGAAGACTCGGAGGCGCGCTCGCTGCGCGTGCGCAAGAACTGCTGCCTGCTCCTCAAGGAGGAAGAGGACTGCACCTGCTGTGAACGAATTTGTCCATGTTTTTGCGGACAGCCAGAAGACAATCGGACAGCGTGAGTCACAAAAAAAAATGCACGCTTCTCTCGCCCCCGCGTCTCTGGCTGAGTCACGCTGTTGTACGCGATTCTCCTTTTTCCTCTAGCGGACAACTTGAGCCCGCCGTTGTCGTCACTGCCGCCCCTCCAGTCCCTCCCAGTTGTTCTAGTGCCTCAAATCGACGTCGTCGTCGTCGATGTTGTTGTTTTTGCCCAGTTTCTTTGTGCGGCTCCAGCACTTGCCTGGACGACGACGACGGCGGCGGCGGCGGCGGCAACAGCGGCAGCGGCGAAGTGTGCGAAAGTCTCTGCGCCGCCGTCCAGAGGTTGGACCACGCCTACCACCGCACCAGGGAGTACGTGTGCGAGATCGTCGAGTTCAGGGAGAACGGTAAATGAAAGAAACTTGAAGTGCGCCCCCCCTTCCCCCTCAAGTGGTTCCTGTATCGACGCGCAGACTAGGCCCATTGTTGAGGCCCCTGCAAACAGTGCCTGAAGCAGCGTTGGCAAACAGTCATTGGGCCCAGTCCGGGCCGGGCCCCAGATAACAAATCACATACTGACGTCCTCCCTCTCCTTGCTGCCCCATTAAATGCTCTCTTTGGCGAAATTAACCTCGCTCTTTCTCTCCTCCACCTGCTGATCACAGCTGTCAGATCGTTCATCAGCGTTTCTCTCATTAAGCAGAAGAAGCTTTTCTCTGCCTAATCTGGAGAGACGCTGAGTGCATACCAAGGAGCGTCAGCATATGGTGAGATGCGTACGGAGACTCGTATGACTGTAATGCCGTCATAGGAGGCTTTCGCATCTTAAGCAGCCATATTTGGTGCATGAGCTCCGACTACTGGCGGAGGAGCAACAGAGACGTTTTACTGGTGTGCTTTATGGGCAATGTATGAGACCAGGATGGTGTACAGGGTGTAGCGAAGTTGATGTCGAACGGACGAGACGCTTACACAATGTAGTAGCTGTGATGTAGTGAGCACTACATCATCTAGCATTTGATATGTACATAATGGGCTAGGTCGAAAAAGGGTCAACTTTGGAAATTCACTGACGGCGTCTGGGGTTTGTTACATGGGCTCAAAAGATGAAGATGTTGTCAAATACTTTAGAAATAGAATTGTGTTTACCTCTGCCCAACTTGATTTGAAATTTATGTAGTGAGCTACTGTAGTAAATTTGCTGTGAACATAGATTTCAGCTTTGGTGGTTGTCAGAAGCTGCCCAACTGGGTGAAAATCACTCACCAAAATGCTCACTTGCTCCAGTTGGTCAGATAAATATTTTACACCAAGTCCTGAAGGAAAAAAATATAACTTATTATAACTTACTTTATAGTATTATGCAACTTTAAATGCATTCGGGCATTGGACAAACTTCTTCTTTTTCACTTTTATTTGACTACAAAGTCTTCAAATGGTGGTTACAAATTTTGAGCACCCATGAGGAATTCCAATAATCGACCTAACCTAATATATAATGTATGTTAGGCTGGAACAAAAAAACCAACATTTGGCGGAGTGCGTCTTACATGATGTCAAATGGTGAAGTTGCAGGTTTGAAAAAAAAGTGTATAAGTTAAGTGCATATCAAGGTGCTCCAAATTGGGAAGGCAGAGCTAAACGCACTTTCTTTTGCAGAGCATTTGTCTACATTTTTGCATCTAGAAAGTAGCTAAGCAGCTCCACATCGAATGAGTTGTGTTCACCTAACATTCTTATGCACTGTGACTTCGAAAGCAGAGAGGGGAAACAGATTAGTTCTTCATTCCACATTATTGGAATGCCTTCAGGTGGAGCCTGGCAACAGGTGTAGCACGCAGACAGGAATTGAAATTTTGGGTCGAGCCCTATGTAAAGTTATAGGGCTAAGTCATTTCTTTTAACCTCGATTTGTTGCGAGAATACACTGGAACACCTTCAAAATTAAGCGGAACAAAGAAAATGATATCTTTTTGGTCCCCCCCCCCCTCTGCCTTTAAAGTATTTTGCACACCGTGCATGAGGACGTTAGGCCAACATTACGAACTTAGTTACTTTCTAGATGCTAAACTGAAGCACTGCAGTTGAATGACACTAGAAATATAGTGTTTACAGCTTTGTCACAAAATCAGAGCACCTTGTTATGTACTGAACTTATGTAGTTATAAAATCTTTTTGCCATGGAGGGGGGGAACTATTTGACTACATCTTCACCATTTGGCATAAGGTGACAAACCTAAGATGCACTCAGTCAAATTCCAAAACTTTCAATTTTTGACCTAGCCGAATAGTTACATCAGCAAGATACACAAGTCGGACCTACAGGAAGACTGTGCGGTGTTCCGCACCAATCACTGTGGAATTATTTGGTTCATCGATATCGAATATCGCGATACTCGGTACCGGCGCGTGATTGTCCAGTGCACACTTTTGTTGATATCACCCAGTCAGTGGTAGCTTCCGCGTGATACCGAAATATTTCTGGACGTTGCCATACTCGATGCGACAGATCGCACATCCTTGACAGGTATACAAGAGCTCGATCGTCTCAGACTGGAACGTTTCGTTCCGGCGAAGAACATCAATTTCATTACACTTGGCGTACTCGTAGTACAGTGTGAGCGAAACAAAAAGGCGCAGTGGCGATATCAAGTTCCCCTGCCCATTTCAATTCCCCCTCTTAGCGCTTTTCTCATCACTTTAAAGCTCTTCCCAGTGGTCCCTTTTTTTCCCCATGGTCTCCGAGTGTCGTGGAACGATCAGCAAAGACGTTCCTCGTCGTCTGGCACGCGAGCGGGGGCAACCTTGACATTGTGATTTACACCCCGGCAAACGTGTAGTTAGCGGCGGCGGCGGCCGCCGCCGCCGCCGCCGGCGACGTGATGTACGCAATGCAGTCCTACTGCCTCCCGCACCTGCTCACCACGTGTCACGCCTGTAACCGCGAGACAGAGACAAGAATACCTTTTGTGGCACTCTCGTTTGTCACAGATGTCACACAACACCGAGAGCGGAGAGAGAAATGAGACCAAGAACAACAATCGGTCCGCAATCTTTATGCCGTCGCACGTATGGAACGTTATCAATCTATCTGGGCCACGTCCGAGGCTCTTTTCTCTACCCCACAAAGCCTCTCTCGATTCTTCCCCCCTCCCCTTTCAATCACACTTGGCCGTGACGTTTAATGCCTGCCACTAAAAATATTTCCGTCCTATGAGAAGACATCTTTATGGCCGCCGTTAACCACGACGTCCGCGTAGACGTTGCACGTGTTGTTGGGAGTTGCAACCCTGGACGGGCACGAAATGCATCCGTCTGCGTCACTTGCGTACTGACGATGGCCATCCACAGATGGATCCGTCGGGACTGCAACAAAGAGGCTTCATACGGTTGTTGCATCGGAGCTGTATTGGGAAGAAGAAGATATCAGCTCTGCTCACACTATTATAACCGACTCCAGCTGCGTGTGGTAGGGTGACTACTTCACCTATTCGGGGCTAATCCCAAGGTAGTCTCGTCAAAACTTCCTGGCGAGAAGGTTTCGTTCCATTGAGTTTCCGCTGCGCTACGTATGTTTACAGGGTCTAGCATAAGTTTTAAAAGAATATACATACATCCACGTCCAGGGACCAAACCCATCAACATATCCGAACCAAATTTGGAATTTTGATTCTTGCACACACAACTACGACATCAATTTTCAATGTGGTCCTCCCCCGCCCCCTTCTCTCGAGGCGTGTACAACTTTAGATCTGAGAACGGCGTCGAAGGCGGCGCGGATGACATCTTGGGGAACTCCATGCTGTGCTTCAGTTTGTAAACAGTTATTCCGACGAGGCGGAGGCACTGTTTGCAAACATCACCAGGTGTACCGAACTTGAATGGTGAGACCCGGTGGCCTGAGCCTGTTGCCCAACTTGTGCCAGGCCCCGTAGGCGCACTTGGCGGCCGCCCACGCGCCTGCCTGCCTGCCTGCCTGCGCACATTTTTCTCTCCACTGTGCCACTATGGGTGGGCAAAGTAAATTTATTTGTTGTTGGGAGGCAACCAACAGCTTTGTCTACATAAGAGGAGTGTTGGAGAGAGAAGGTTTGTGCAAACGTGCGTGAGAACACGTGCACACATCGCTTTTCTGCCGGACGGACATTGCACAACTTTGCCGATAGAAAGTAAAAGTCTAAGGGGACTTGACACAAACGCCAGGAAGACATTTCTGCTCTCTCGTGGCTGCACAATTCGTGCCGCGAAAGCACCTTGGCCGTCAGGCGGAACTACTACAATAAACAACGGGAGGGTCAATCTCATAAATCGAGTAGGAAAACCGCTTGACTCAAGCTTTTGCTCTTTGCACGTACAACCGTAAATTTGCCTCCGGAAAGGAAAGGAAGAACAGAAATACAGATATCAGAGGAAATCATGAATTCCCGGGCTACATAGACCGGGTGTTGCAGCGCAGCAGATATGACTCAGGAGTGTGGGGGGTCTCGCTCGTCTCAGCCGTCCATTCAGTTCTCCGCGGAGAGCCAGGAGAAGACCAATCTGGAGGGGGGGAAGAAGGAGCAGTTGCCAAATGTCAGTCAAGTCAATTTGCGGCTGCTTTGGCACAAAAGCAGCCTTTTCCATCTGGGATGGCAGACAGTTCATTTTCCTCTGCCAGTCATACGAGGTACATACAGTGGGGCCCAATTAATTAAATGCGACTGCACTTTTTGTCCACGATTCACTCGGTCACCATTTCCGGCCGGACCCGGGGCTATGGACAACTTGGCCATGACGTTCAGCGCCACTCGAGGCTCGCAGCCGTCAACTCCAAGTTGTTTCTCTTCTTCTTGAAAAGTGTGCCTCACTTTTGTGACACAAATTGTGACATAAGCGCATTAGCTAAGATTCACCTGGACTTGGACACTCAGATCTTACGTTTCTTACGTTACAAATGTATGTTAGACCAAAATGAGCCCCACACGTCCGTGCATGCCAAGATTGCTCGACTCAGGCATCGACATCGAATGTCATGATTTCACGATATCGAATTTTAAGCGATCTAAAAATATCACCCCCAGACTTTTGGCATGCAGGGAGCCGTGTGGGCCGCAAAAAAAGCGGCCTCAGACAAAGGAAGCAGCAGCCACAGTTGTTGAACGAGTAAGAGCAAAAGGATCCTCTTGACGATTGGTATCGAAAATCGCCAAGTCCTGGTCTCGCTGTATCGAATGCCTCGATATCGGGATATCGCACATTCTTCCAGGTCGTACAGTGTAGTGACCACTGCAGTGTCCAGGCTTGGTCTGTTTTTCTGGTCCACTCTTATGAATTGTGGAGCACAAATTGAAGAAGCCCCTGAAAGGCTGCGAGTAAAAGCCGAAGAGTCTAATCTTGCAGTAAAGCTCCTTGTGCAGTATGCACATATCGTAAAAAGAAAGATATCAGCCAGCCTCTCCTTGTTTGGGCATCACAACTTTGGCTGCGGAGGAAGAACAAGTTGTAGCAAAAAACCATGGACGATCTTGGGAGGCGTCTGTTTTGTCTATTCCCGAGTGGTGATCAAAGTTGAGCACTTCAAAGCAGTAGCACTGATTTTTTTGCGGGAGGTTGAGCAGTGCTGTGCAGTAAATGGTAAAGCGCTGCTCAACCTCCAGGCACGTAGCAGTTTGGCTCTTGACAGGAGGACGGCGCCGTGTACAACGAGTACTACCTGCCCGGCTTGGACTTGGACCGGCCGGATGGGGCGAGTGGGGCCGACCGCAAAATACCTCAGTTGTTTCGTGGACGCTCAATTCATAAGCTGAGGGAAGCCAAAAAGTTGTGTGGAAAATTAACCGACCTCGCTCAGGAAAGGACACTTTTCTCATTTCCTACGACCAGGGCCGAATATACGACTTTTACCAGAAGAAGCAATAACTTTTTTAATAGCCAGCAACGAGGCCGAGCGGAGGACTCTTTGGAGCTGCTCATGTCCGAGTCCTCGGGGTGCGTCCTCTGGTCCCGGAGGATCCTCCCATCCCCACTGACCCGGAGATTCGAGTGCCTGGTGATGCTGTTCAGCATCACTTGACCCAGGCCCCTCCCTACGTCAGACGTCCCGCCGCTGAACAACGCGCTTGGCCGCCACCGCCAGGACGTCTGTGCACATGTGCACGGCGGTGTAAACACAGAAGGGCGCGTGCTGAGAAACTTTGGAGCCAACAAGGGTTTTATTCATTTCCTTACATGACTCCAGACTCTTTTCAGTGCTGGCGTGCATAATAAAGGGTTAGCCAAAAGTGTTTCTCTTCCTCTTTCTACTCTCGGGAATTCCTTTGTGCGAACTTGACCAAGCGGAGGCGAATTTGAAAGGGTTCACGCGTTAAATATGCATGCACAGGAGAAGAAACTTGTGCAGGCAGGCGCGCAAAAAAAGCTGCCCTCATTTTGAAACGATTTTCTGACATTTCTACTTGTGCCGCCACATCTTTTCATGCCTCTAAGAGGCTTAGAATATCTCATCATCTTTTTTTTTTTTTGGGAGCCAAGAAAGCTTTTGAATAAATCGACTCAAATGCGACAGTTAGCGCATCCCACTTGTAATGAGGCAAGGCCGCGCACAGCAGCAGCGTCTACGACGGATATGAGAAGTCGGACTCCATGGGGAGGATCAGCGTTCACTTTTCAAACAATTTTCAAAAGCTCTGGGGATTTCATTAAGCCCTGTCTCTGTGCTCCGAGCAGAAATAAAAAAAAACTCTCCCCCCCCCCCCCAAAACCTAACCCAACCCATTCGTCTTCTTCTCCCCCGGGAGTAGATTTTTGCAGCAGAGGCCCCAATTACGCGCTAATCCAGACCTTTTTTTTTGCCTCACGTAATTGAAACAATTTCTCACTCTCTCTTGCAGCTGACCCCGAGGGTCCCGGTTGCTGCGCTCTCCTGCTGGCGCTCGTCTCCATCCTGCTCATCATCGCCACGCTGCCGTTCTCACTCTGCATGTGCATAAAGGTACGGACGTTACGGACAAATGATCGTGGTGGAGCCAGAGACAATGTTTGGTTATCCTGCGGAGGAGCCTCAATTCGCTGAGGCTGCGACCTCGAGCCCAAATCGACGAGACAAGCAATCATCACACTTGATGACAAAGCAACCCAAAATTAATGAGAAATCAGATTCCATTCAAAAATCACCAAATTGCACGGGAAAGGCACCAAATTTCAGGAGAAAGGCACCAAATTTCAGGAGAAAAGCACCAAATTTCAGGAGAAAAGCACCAAATTTCAGGAGAAAAGCGCCAAATTTCAGGAGAAAAGCACCAAATTTCAGGAGAAAAGCGCCATATTTGACGAGAAAAATCGTCATGGCTGCTGCCAAAGTAGAATGATGAATGTTCCAAGCACGAGTCGAGTCAAAATGTGACTCCAGTCAAACCCTATTTGACTCGCGCACTAGCAAGTGCGCTTAGTTTTCTAGTTATCTCACTAGAGATGAGGCTTGGATTTTCATGCCACTCTATCCTAGACTGTTCAAACCTACGCAGTTCATTTCAATGAACTTTATTCGTGATGTTGTCAGGCTGCATCTCAGTTTTCTCCCCTCCTCGCCTCTCAAGGGATTCCCTCTTTCTCTGCGTTGCCGTCGTCGTCGTCGTCGTAGTTGTTGCCGCCGTTGGGGACGTCGAAAAAAACTTCCTCGTCCCTCTTTTAATCAGGGCGCTGGCGGCGGCGAAACGCGCAAAAAATATTAATCTCCATCCGGCAGCTGGAGACGAAGCGAGAAATGAGGTGCTTTCTCGATTGACGCGCGCTTCTCTTTATGACGCTTCTCGGTCGGAGTGTGACAAAGGCCTGAAAAGGCCTCCTCACAGATCTCCTTTCTTTCTCCCTCTGTCTTGGGCCTCGTCACGATCGGTCATTTCGGCACAAAATGGCAGAACTGAACTTTTCCTTTCACACCGAGGCAGGTTTTTTTCTTTTCGGGGGGGATAAAAAAAAGATAAGACAAGTCTGGAAATCCGTGCAGTTTCTGTCAGTTTACTTGAGCAAAGTAGAAAATTGTTTATGCATCAGTAAGAGCTCTGTTATACATGGACGGCTCAGCTTTTTTCGCATTCTTGCACGAGTCCTGCTGGGTACGGATGTTCAGTCTTCACCTAACTGATCGTGGGGGTGGAAAAAACTAATACTCACTAAGAATGTATGCATTTCTAGTATGTACAGAGGTGTCCACATCAAATTTGACACAGCGGATTATATATACTCGGCGTAGTGCAGCAATATGATGAAAGCCAAAAGAGGTGCTTTTAGGTCACATGCTACGATCGTGTACAGTATGTCTCAAAAGTGTCCAATGCTTTGTTGCTTCGTCTCATATTCTGTCTTAAAGACTTTATTTGTTGGAGGACACACATCATTTATGTACTCGTTGATTCACTGGGTCCTGGCAACTCTGGCACCCTTTTTGTCTTGCCTCATCACCTGATCAATTTGCTCCACCAGCAAGAACTTTTGGCACACTCTGTACCGCAGCTGGTTCATGGACAAACTCTTTATCTAATCTCAGCTAGGTGTGCACATCACCGATTGAGTGAGTCAAAAAAAAAAGAGTGGAGTCGACGCCAACAGGTAGTGAAGCTTCAAGCTGTTGTGAAAGCTGGCATCTCCTCCCACCTACAGGGTGTCTCCGAGACCCTTTCTTGACTGAGCTGAGAGAGCCATCAACTGTGAACATAACTTTCAAAGGCCAGCATTAAACAGGAGTGCTTGGAACAATATGAGGCTGTGAGGGAAGACTCTGCATTGGTAGCTTCTTCCAGGGTGACGGCAATGAAATGAAACGACCCGTTAATTGTCAGAGACGCAGAGCCAAAACTAATGAATAACAGAGGAGATGGGGCTGAAGACACCACATCGACTGTGAATTCCCAAGGACTTGAGCTTCATTTTATCGGCAGGGACGATTTATTGGGCGCAGTTTCAGCAGCCTTTATTTCATTCCCCTCCCCCCCCCCTGGAATGATCAAGGTATGACCCGCCAACCACAGCCTTGAAGGCCGACGACTTTGCCAGCGCAAATTGTTCAAGATCACTCAGAGTCTCGCGCTGAAGGTCGGCCTTTTTTCCCCCTTGTATTGATGGCTGCTGGGAAGAAGAGACTCTGTCTCTTTACCCTTAGATCTTGCCGTCAATCACTTTTCTTGGCAATGGCGGCTTTGGCGGACACTGTTTGTCCTATGAAACATCTTGGCAAATAACATTTCAGAGATAAAGTCGCTGTGAGACGGACAAGTGTTGCAATGCCGAGTCCTTCACCAACTAGAATAACTTAGGGATGCTTCGAGCTTTTTTCGAGCTCTTTTCTCCAAGCTCGATACATTTTCTCGAATTTTTTTTTAAAGGCGCCTCATCCCTAAAAATTTTGAAACTTTCAAAGTTTTTTCAAATGACAACTGCTGCTCATTACAAGCTGGCATTCAAGCAGGATCATTGATACGTGCTGCTTCGACTGAATACATCCAACATGTCTAATTGTATCGGGCTTTTCCGAGCCCGCTGTATACCAGCTCGATACTTTTTGCCTCAGCTTGAGCTCGGCTCGACTCGAAAATTCCCGGCTCGACTCGAAAATTCCCGGCTCGACGCATCCCTAGACTAGGCTGGGTCAAACTGTGTACAGGGATGCCTGCTACAGGATGGGAAGGCCAGAGAAGACATCAGGTCCACGGTGGTGCCAGATAGCAGGAGACCAAAGTGGACGAACTCACTGTCAAGTTGCTATAGACTTGTCGAGGTTGACCAAACACTGAACAAAAAAGAGAGGATTAATAAAAAAAATGGCCGGACACTAAGTAAATCGAAACATTCTTTGTTCTCGGCAAGAAAATGTTCAAAAAGAGCCCAATTTGGCATCTCTGTGGCCCCAACCGGAGCCAATCTGGCAACTCGTGCATGAGAGATTGCTCAGAATTCGGGACTGCCTTCGCATCCAGGACTTCTTATAGGTATCCATGGCAAGATAAGCCAAGCAGAACTAACTCAATCTTGCCGCCAGACCGTGAATTCGTGCTAAGGGCTCGATTTTAAGTGACAACTCGGACAAACAGACATTTTTCTTTCACTTCGGTTCTATATTTGCGTGAGTGAGACCAAATACGACAAACAGATATAAACTTAATGGGGTTCGACAAAGACCCAATGCTCGATGTTGCCACTCTTACTTATTTTTAGAGCTAGAAAACTGTAATGGATGTTCAATGTTTGGCCAGAAACCCACACTCGCTACATTGATCGATGCTTGCAACAAAACAACGCATACTGATGGAGTACAAAAATGAATACAGACAATGGAAGCTTCATGAAGACGACCAAGTTGTCTGGGCAAATACTAGCCGTAAGTGGAGTCCTGAACACTTCAATATAGTCACTGAAACACCGCACTAATCCTATAGAGTAAAGTTTCATTTGAATTAATAGAAAAAAAGGGAATGTCGAGGTTGAAAACTTCACTCTGCTGAACTCTTTTAAACAATTTGCTTAAGAAAGTGTTGCTGAAAGTCATTTTAAACTGTCGAGAGTGCAGCTGCTTCTTTCTCCCTCTTGTCTTGCAACCTCCTCCAGTTCACTGAAGCTTTGAACGTTGACCTGTCGTTCGTGTTTCACTTCGTGTCAGAAGCACGAGTGACTTTCACACAGGGATGCTCTAAATAGTCTGATAGAATAGAGCAAATTTCCTTTCCATCGGTGTCGATATCGTTGGCATGACAGAAACAGCCGTAGCTTCTCATTCCGGCCAAGTATGAAACACCAGGTAGATGGCGTCGGACCTCCTGGAGTCGCAGAGATGACTCCAAGCACTGACCAAGTACGATAGCACTGAGAGACTTAAAACGAATGGCTGCATAAAGTGTCTGGTCGAGTGAGTTCCTCTTCTACGCACGAGAGCAGCTCTTTTGGTCGGCAGTAAAAGTAGGTAGATCGGGACAGTACGAACTAGATCTAGTACGATAAAGCGACTGAATTTCGATTTAGCCGTGATAATCGTGGCATGGTAAATACAAAAAAGAGCGAGCTGCACGTCAAGGACTTTCCAAGACTCACGCAGTGCCAGATATGATTTTGCCTACCGTATGTGACGTGAAGAATGCCAGTAGATGAGGGAATTTATTGAAAGAGCAGTAGATGTTGCTCGTTTTTCTAATATGATTCACTCAAAAAAAGTTGGTAGCTTCCAGCTTAGTAAAGAAAACTCCACACTCACTTGCGTCGGCAGGAAGAAGGGAACAAGTGCAACTAGGGTTTTATTTTCATCCTATTACAGCTGAGGGCTTGGATTTCCATACTACTTTATCATAGACTGCTTAAACCATCACAGTTGAATGAACTTTATTCAGTACATTGCTATTGGCCAACCCTCATTCACCCCATGTGAAATGCAGCTGGGTGTTGACATCTTCTTCTGCTCTGACTGATTTTTTCCAATCATTCCGATCCCTTTCAGCATCTCTCGATCTTGACGATAGAGTGAAGTGCAAATGATGGATCGCACTTGCTCTATTCTTCGTGCCACCAGAAGTGACTGTTTTACAAAGTTCCACAACATTTTGAAAAGTGCCATAGAAAATGGAAAACATTCACTGGTTTTTTTTTAAACTTTCCGACACTTCCAGCACTCTTCACCTCTTATAAGACTAAGGTAAATGTGCACCTTTTTGCACATAGCAATGGGGAACCCCTGCTAGTGTCAGAACCTGAGCCTCAAATGCTGCTACAGGGAAGCAATGGTGACAATGACACTGATTTGAATCACAAGATTTTTGCCCTTGTGGCCGTCTGATTCATATATAAGCGTCATAGCCAAAACACCTTCATTTTAAGCCTTGTGTTATTGCAATAAAGTGTTCTTGAAGCTCGTCTGACTTTTGCAGCCCTCCAGAGCTGACTTTGCTTTGTTGTTTTTTTGCCAATGCCTGGCAGCACTTTGCATGCTGACATTGGCCAGCTCAGGGACTCCGTGGCTGACACTGTGGTAATGTTGACGGTGCAAATTCGCAGACAATCATAAATGACTCAGATTTGCATTTCCTCTTCACTGGTCTTTAGTTCCCCTGGGGAGAAAATAAAGACTCAAATAGGCTAAAGAGCTGGGAGAGTTGATTGCTACTGGAGTAGGGACTTTGCTACATATAGTGGTTGTTTGATTCGGAGAGTCTAATTGTGAGTCACAAAGGCTCTTTATTCATGTCACCGCGTGCCACTGTATGAAAAGGAGGAGAAGAAAAGGGCCACGAGCAGTGAAATTTTGGGGAAAGATTGGGGGATAAAATTGCAGTGAAAGGTGGAAAAGCCAAAAAAAGAGCCTAAAATGCAATTTTCCTCACCTAAGTCGCCGAGATTCTTCACCCAAAACTCTAGTACAGGGTGTTTCCACGGAAAGAGGGACTTTGTTTGGGGGTCCAGAAGGGAGGGAGGTGGCGATTTGAAATACAGTGAATTCCCGTTGATAGAGAAGCTTGGAAGATTTGCAGTAATCCACGTTTATTCTCTGGGAAGAAACTCGTCAATGCTCGACTGTTTCATTAAAATGTCTCTGAATAATCACACTGTTAATGTTGATCGGATTTCTCTTTTAAAGTAGATTTGCTCTCTTAAGTCGAAGATTGTAACGCTGCGTCCGAAAAAAGCCGTTCTGACGAACTTGGCTCTGTAAGACGAACTTTCCTATTAAACTATAATCTAAAGCTGTATTAATGGGGCCTCACTGTGATTTTAAAATGAAGATCTTGCCATTGTTTGGAAAATGTAGCATTCTATAATTTGTGCCCAAAGTTCCCACCATTTTTCAGCTACACAAAGTCAGCCCATTTCACAATAGTTGGGTTAGGTTTGCTTGAATGCAAACCATTTCTCATCCCCAAAGATGACGTTATGAGGCAAATTTGTCTTCTGCTCCAGAAGCCAATAGCAAAATTTGAACTTTTGAGCTGACTCGTATGCTTTCCAAGGTGCTCAGTCGGACCCTGACCTTGGTCCCCACAGCCTCGCACCCGGGTCCAGCCCCATCCCCAAAGACGACCAGGTGAAGTCATGAACGACTGCAACGTCTTCATGTTTTGCCCAAAAGTGAGTAGTAGCTACTCGGTTTCTGCGCAAGGTCCTGCGGCGAGAGAACGCACACAACAGTCATTGATGGGACCTCCACAGCATCCAAACTCACGCCAGTGCCCAAGACCAGGGGGAACCAGAAAGTTACGTCCGAAAGTTGTCGTCACCTTACAAAAAAATGTTGCAGCAGCGTGTAAGCAATTTGTGGTGAGAGATAGAGAGAACCACGTGTGATCAAAGACCTTGTTTGTCCTTCGATCTCGCCCATTTTTTTTTGGGGGGGAAGGCCTCCCCAAAGGTCTCCAGGAAATAAGGGCCTTTCAATGACGGGTTCGAAGGCCTGATCTCCCTTTGTCCGGTGCATCGTGAGTGGACGGACATTCCAAAGATGAGGCCTTTTCTGCCTTCCCCAGATCATGGAGCCATTGTCGCTGTGCGCAGGCCTACCCAACCCTGCCAAGTCAGGCCCAGGCCCATTGTACTTATCTAAACCAGCTACAGCAATCCGTTTTCATTTACTTTGGCACGTGGGAGAGAGAGCGAGAGAAAACGGTTTCAATCAAGTTGACGCGCCTTTTTCCTCCCCCAGTCTGGTCCGGCAGATTTGCTCTCTCTCGCTCCCTCCTGACATTTTTGCATTTATTTCAATCGCGCGAAAAAAAGAGGCCCAAGGCCCGATCTCCTCCGGACGTTGCAAAAATTCCTCTTCTTAATGGTCCCGGCGAACAATGGGGGTCCACAGAGGAAGGAATTCTCATCTCTCCAGGGCGAGTCCGAGGGGGGGGGGAAGATTTTCGCATATGCGAAAACTCTTCTCTCCCTCTCTCAAATACGTGAGTGAGCTGCGAAAACTTCCTTCCTTCTGCAGTTCGCTGTTTATCACCCCGGTGTCGTTTATAAACGGCCTCGTCCTGGTTGATCCGACCCAGCAGAGGCGCGACTTCTCTCTCAGACTGCAATTTCTTGAGGGCGGGCGTGACCCCGGAGAGGCCGGCGGCCTCGGCCCAACCAACTTTTTTTTTGCACTCATGATGGACGATGGCAGAAGAAAATCCGCCAAACCGCTCGTGCAAAAATACTCCTTCTCTTCCTTCTCACTTACTTGCCAAACAAACAGAGCTGTAGTGGCGGAGCTTGGACAGGGACGCGGGGGTGAGGATTGACTCGGAGTCCCCGTCAGCTTCGAGGACAGCCAGAAGGGACTCGGGGCCGTCGATCCCGGGCCACGTGACGACGGCGGGGAAGCGCGGCCTGAACAGCAGATGAGAGCCAATAAGAATCAGGCCCTTTTTCTTCTTTTAAGGCTGGCCTCGTCTGTCCTCTCTGGCAGAATGCGAACGCGCGGAATTTATTTCATGCTTGCGAAAAATCTGATAAGAAGAGGAGGTAGCGGAGAAAGCAGGCAACAAAGGAACTGCCAACACTACGTACTAAGGCGGAGATAAAAAGGTAGTAATTGAGGCAGCAGCGAATACTTTATGCACAACATTACAGAGCTTTTTATTCTTTACACGTCATTAAAATTCACAACCGTAATATGGCAATGACTTAATGCAGGAATGTCTTAATGTGGAAACAGCCTTGATGCTGGGAGTGGCGTAATATTCGAAATGCTTCAGTGCGGAAAATGCTTACTTTGGGAAATGCCATTATGAGAAGAAATGCCTTTGTCCAGGAACTAAGGGAAATGCCTGGTATCAAGGGAAATGCCCAGTATCAAGGGAAATACCTGGTATCAAGGGAAATGCCTGGTATCAAGGGAAATGCCCAGTATCAAGGGAAATACCTGGTATCAAGGGAAATGCCCGATATCATGGGAAATGCCCAGTATCAAGGGAAATGCCCTACATGAAGAGAAATACCTGGTATCAAGGGAAATGCCCTACATGAAGGGAAATGCCCGATATCATGGGAAATGCCCAGTATCAAGGGAAATGCCCTACATGAAGAGAAATGCCCGGTATCAAGGGAAATGCCGTCACAAGAGAAAATCCTTCGTGCGGGACCTGTACTAGCACGGGAAATGTCTTTCTAAGGGGAAACGTCTGACTTTGGGAAATGCCTTCATAAGGGGAAATATCTGACTACGGGAAATGCCCTCATACAGGAAGCGCTCAATATGGGAATTGCCTTCATGCAGGAAATTCCTTGCCATGGGAAATGCCTTCACACGGGAAATGAGTCACTATCCTTCCCCGCGTCATTTGTCACCAGATTGTGCAGGAGCCGCACGCACAAAGTGGTGTCCTTGGTGTCCAGGTTAAATTGGTGCTTCCATTAAGTGTAGCCATCGTCCCTCCCTAAGTGGCCCGCCGACGGCTCCGGGCATTGTACGGGATGGCGGAGCAGCTCTCTTGTCGTCGCAGCCGTTGGCTTTCACCGGCTCCCCGGGGAGAAGTGCCTGGTATTCATCGATGGCATCCGGCTGATTGAGCGGACTGATGAGAAAACGTCGAGAAAGAACAACAAAGTGTGCGGACGCAAGCATAACAGAGAGCCTGAATTATACATGGCCAATTTATCCTCCCCGCCTCTCATGAAAAGTGTGTCACATGAAAAATGCATAAATCGGCCTCTCGGGTCTTCTTGATCCACTTTTGGGCGGGCGCCCAAATGTGTGCGTTTTTGTTTAGGGGGACGACCCAAAACTTCTGGTATTCGGCCTTGATGGCCGGCGTTTATTAAGTAAAGAGTTCATCCAATGTTCGAGGCACTCATACTAATAGGGGAGGGGAAGAAGCGTTGTTTGCTCAAAATTATAGACCGCTCCTTCCTGTGCGAAATGAGCGCGCAAGAAGAACACACACTACATACGCAAAATTCTCTTTACAAGGAGCAAATAGCCCCGTGGTAGCAATTATTTCGGGGGCAGGCCCAGGCCCAGGCCTAGGCCTAGGCCGGTCTGCGGCAGATTGGCGGAGGGGGGAGGGAATTGGTTTTCTCCGCCTCCTCCTCAGACCACTGCGGCAATATGAGGAGCTCTCGGCGTTCTGTATCTTCCCACCAACGCGATCAATACTTCGATATCGTACAGAAGATTGTGGAGGTCAATTTAGACTTTTGTCCAGCTTTTTGATGCGGAAAACATCGACTCTTTGTCTTCGGTGATGTCAAGCACTGGCCTGTGACGAACCGCGCGGGACGAACACGTGCAACAGTCAACTAGGCCTACCCACCTGGGCCTACCGTCAGCAACGGATGGGCCCGTGTAAACCGGCCCTCACCGCTCAATCCGCCAGTTTATGTATTGCCCGCGCGTGGTAGTGAAGGACTGTGCTGAAATTGAGTCCCTCTCTTCACAATCGCGAAGCTTTTTCGACCACTATTGAATCCATTTCCGACTCTGTGAGAGCCTCTTCTTTTTTTTTTTTTTTGGATATCTTCTTCCACCATCTGGGCCTGCTGAGCCCAAAGTGTACGCAAATTATGGCCCCGACCGAGCTCAGAGGATCTCGTTGAGAACGATCACCTCTTTGCCAGAGTCGCTGACGGCGCGGGCGGAGCAGTTGGGGAGGAAGGGGTCGTCGGTCGACCCCACCGAGCCGATACTCGATGCCAAGAACACTCGCACTCCTGCCGCAGTCAGGCCTACCAAGTCGGGCCTACCAAGTCAGGCATGCGCACCTCGGGGACAACAGAGCTTGATACAGCTTCAGGAGCCCCCGATCGCCCGGTCCTTGTTTCCGGAAGAGCTCATCAGAGGAGAGATGGTGAGGAAACAGCAAGCGGAGGGAGGGATTGATTGATCACCCCTCCCTCCTTCCTTCCCTCTCGACCTCGTCCTCGGAGCCGAGGTCACTCACCAGCTACTCTTGGTGTCACGGCCATTAGCCCGTTTGGGCCAAGTGGCAAAGCTTGGTGGCCGTCGAGGTCGCGGAGGCCTCGCCCTCTCTGACCATGTGCGAGGTCGCCACCACCTGTGAAGTCATTGGTCCTATCAGCACACACCCGGGGACTTCACCGAGGACTGCATTTCTAGCTAATTTCTGCCTCATCCCCCCCCCCCCGTCCGAAAACGAGCCAACTTCAGAATTTTCGCCGTCGGCGAAGAACTGATAGACGATAAAGGCTGTCTCGTTAAGATTGTGGGCGCGCACGCATCGATCGTTATCCCTCCTCCGTTTTTACGGCACGCTGCAGGGATTAATGCTTTGGGAGCAGGCCAAGGTGCGACCGTGAGGGAAGCAGCAGAGGCCGTCGAGGCCGCTGCTGCATTCGTGGTTCGAGGATACGCAGCATAATTCAGTGGAAGAGGAAGAGGCCGTACATTACTATTACGTCTTTGGGGTGTTTTTTTTTTTTCTTTTCCGAAACCTAGTAAAAATGCTACCGAACGAGATAATTCGCGCACAAGTAGTTTTCGCAACTTCACTCGTTGTATGCAGATCCTGTTCGATTTATGACTCCGCTCTTTTTTTTGCACGAGTGCATAAAGAGTCTTCTTGTTTGTCCTCATGCCAACAAATTGCGCCAGCCGTTTAAGCGGAGCGAGACTGATTTATGGCGGGAAACGACTGTGATGCACAAAACTTAATCCCTATTTTTGTTTTTTGGCGGGTTTTTTTGCTTGCCTCCTCCGGGTTGGAGAAGACGTATGAATTCCTCTGGCGCAGGCCTTAATTTTCTGCCCAGTAATTTATTGGAACGTAGGGTTGAGGTGGAAGAGGCACCTTTTCTCCAGAGTTCCTTTTGGTAAGTGCCAAAAAACATGGTCTCTTCCTTTTAGCGAAATATCAAGAAAAAGGAGCAGATGAATCGTCGATTCAAGAACCTCTTGCCAAACTTGCTGAATGCGTTGAGGTGCGGGGGGGGGGAATCCAGGCCTTGTTACTCTGGCAGATTTATGGGGCTAAGTGAACCCAAGCGATCAATTTACTCATGAGAAGAAAGGGTGTGCATGTCTCAAAGGCTCAAACGGCTTATCAATCTTCTATCCATATTTGGGTCTACCGTAGGAGTCAGAAAGACAAGACCTTCCAGTGTTTTTTTGCGACACGTCCTTCTCACCCTGACTGTTGAGCTCCCCGGTCCTGTCTTGCATGTGGGAGCGGGTTTTCTTTGTGGCCCAGACTGTGGGGGTTCTACGACGACGACGACGATGACGACGACGACCTTTTCTCTCTTTTCAGGTGGTCCAAGAGTACGAGCGGTCGGTGATTTTCCGCCTTGGTCGTCTGCGCAAGGGAGGTGCCAAGGGTCCGGGCATCTTCTTCATCATCCCCTGCATCGACACGTACAGGAAGGTCGACCTCAGGACGGTCTCTTTCGATGTTCCGCCGCAGGAGGTGAGTGTGTCCGAGCAGGTGATGAAGTACTTTTCGACGTCATGACGATGCAGGTGTTGTCGCGAGATTCGGTGACCGTGACGGTGGACGCGGTCGTCTACTACAGGGTGTCAAACCCCACCATGGCCACCAACAACGTAGAGGATTTCAGGTAGCTGCCTGCTCGACCAAGGAAGCAGCAGCAGCATGACGCACGCCCACTAAATACATGATCTTGTCACACGTGTGAATGCTGTCGTAGCTGATAAGGGAATGTGTGTGTGCGTGTGATTGTCGTTGTCGTTGTCGTTGTCGTTGTCGTTGTCGTTGTCGTTGTCGTCGTTGTTGTTTTCTCTTTCTTTTTCCCGTCGGCATAAACTTACTTCCACCTCTCTTCCACCACTAAGTACTAAGCCTTACTTAGACGAAGAGTGCAGTCAGACTGGAAAGTACTTACTCACACCACGAGGGTATGTGGTAATTCCTTTCCCTTTAAATTGTCACCTTTAGTACGCAATTTCGCCTCACAAGTTAAATAACTTAGAACTACTAAGGCCTGAGGCTTTCTAGCGGTGTGAAGAGAGCTACGCTTTTGTAACCATTGCACCCTTTGCGCTGCACGCAATTGCACATGCAGCCCAGACTAGACTTTCAAGTGGATGTTGTGACAGCGCTCTAGAAGTCTAGACTTGCAACATGACCTATGTATAATGGCCAAGTACCTCGAGGAGCCGCGAGTACTTTTCAGCCTGTCTGAATGCGTCCTCCAGTACGTCAAAGTGCGCATTGTTTTTTTGTTTAAGTATAGTCGATGCTCCGAGATGGCTGCGCGGATTCCAGATATGCATGTACTCACTCAAGTTAATTTAGTGCTTGGTTAGCGTGTGATTTATGCCAAGGCAGCTGGTTGAAAGTGGCTTTTGATTTATGAACGACTGCTCAGAGTCAAAAAAACCATGGAGGCGAACCCCCTTTTCCAGGGAAGGAGGGGGGGATCTTCCCCCATCCTCTCCCCTCCCCCCCTTGTCGTTGTTCTTACATGCCAGACGGAAGCTCCCTCGCCTAGCACGTGTATTTAATCACCATGATGTCATGTGGCAGATACTGACCAAGGATGCAGTGACGGTGGCCGTGGAAGCAGTCATCTATTACCGAATCAGCGATGCCTCAGCCGTTGTCAATCAGTTGGAGAATCACAGGTTCAGTACGAACAACAACAACAAAAAAAAAAACCCCTCGCTCGAATGTAAATAAAAGCTTCTTTTCTCCTTTTCTCTCTATCTATCTCTGCTGTACAAATTCTAGAAAGCTACCTCAAGCAAGCAAAATTGTCCCCAGACGACGAGAGGAACTCACTCGTTTATTGCAGGCCCCAGGCCCGTCTGGCCTTGTTAGGATCGAGGACGCCGACAGCATACGAAGCAAAGTGGTACCTGCGGCCTCGGTGCATAAATACCCAGCTGCCACTCAGGGGTCTCCTGACGTAGACGTCAAGGTTTTACTCGTCCAAGCCTGAGGAGCATCGAGAAGCCCCCACATAACGCTTACGTAGGCTTTTGTTGCTGCGCCGTCCTCTTCTCTCGAGGACAGCAGACGTTTATTGCATATTGAAGGCAGGTAATTTTGGATCTGGCACAGATCTTTCAGACATCTTTCCTTTGCTGGCGTGTAGCGCGCTCACTAAAGAACGTGTGGTAGCTTTTAAGTCCTTGGGGGGCCAAGCAAAAGACTCCTCAGGTAGTTTGTGCCGTCGTAGAAGAGAAAGTGGTTAAGTACTACGTAGGCTGTAACCCTTTGGATGACTGGAGATGGTCGACTGGAGACAATTTGGCACTTTGGACAGATGGAGAGAGGAAGAGAACTTTCGTACTG
>JAAUXU010091251.1_pt1 | contig 35562 bp, 32 predicted proteins | sample 7278151 | NCBI WGS metagenome assembly JAAUXU01 (sample SAMN14350113, study PRJNA611818) | marine sediment metagenome | isolation source: surface marine sediment (1.8m) | place: French Polynesia: Moorea | collected 2018-08 | reverse complement strand
CCCTCGGCTGCCTTCTCTTCGACTGCCTCCTCTTTGGCTGCCTTCTCCTCGGCCACAGTCTCTTTGCCTCTAGGAACCGGACTTTGCGCAGCTGCACCACTATCTTCATGGCATCCTTCTTCTTCCTGGCCTTCTTGAGCTCTTCCCGAAGAAGACGGTTTTTTGTCCTGAACGCTAATTCGCTCATTCTGGACTTCATCTGCTTCCTCAGCTCCATCACGTCATCAAAGTCGCGGTTTGTCTTGTAGGTGTAGTAAAGGAGGTAGATATGGGTAATGTTGGCCATCAAGAGCACGCTGAAGCATACGAAAGTCATAATTTCTATGACGTCCAAGACGGCGTCTGTGTGCCGCAGCTCCTCCTCCAGGTTGGTCTTTTGGAAGTAGTATTCTCTTGGCAGTTCTCCGGTATGCATCATTTTGAGCAGAACGGAGGTCTGGTTGAATCGAACCTTGTCAAAGAGCTCATTAAGCGACTCGTTGGCCTTCTCTTGCACACTTTGACTGGCAGCAATGATTGATTCAAAGATGTCATGGGCTAGGCCCCTCAACGTCGTCCAAATGCTGTTGGCCGCCCCCTTCACCAAGCTCCAGATCCAATCCTTGATGGCGTTCGCTGCGTCCGAGATAGCGGACTTAATGCCATTAGTGATGGACTCGCCGATGCCCTCATTGAAGCATTTGGCTCCAGGTAAGAGACACGCGACCAGCGCTATCACCCAGCAGCATTGAACTCCTGGCATTGATCTCTTAGAGTGACGATGTAAGTCTCTGACTCCTTTGTGCGTGGCCAGCCTACGGCGAGAGTGCATAAGATGAGAACCTGGCTCAGCCGACGACGCCCGGGCGACTGGGAGGATGGTAGCAGTCACGCACACCAAGAAGATTGGAGAGACTTTACTGTTCTTGACGCACAGATGAATTGGCAAAATTGTTAGAGTGGCCCAACACGATTTGCCAATTTTTGAAAATTTGGGATGGACCCTTTCATAACCACTGCGGCCCTTGTTTTCCGTTCTCGCTCCCTGCGTGTCCAAGATGAACATGTCGCGGTCGAAGTGGTGGACGATACGGTCGTCGAAGAGCAGCTTGCCAATGTCGTGGAAAGAAAAGCTCCTCGTCGAAGAAGAAGAAAAACTCCCTTATGAATTATGGCGTTCTGTCTGGACGTCCTCGTCCTTCTTGCCGCAGTTCACGCTGTGGCGAGAAAGGATTCCCCTGCGGATTCCGCGTTGCCCGGATACCTCAGGAGATTCACAGAAAGGTTTGCAACCTGAATTTTTTGCCAGTCATCCCAGCACTATATCGGACTGAGCACTTCCTTACCAAAATGTCTATGCTTATCAAATTACTAAATGAATCATTCCAATGAAAGTACTATTGTGCGGTAAGACAATGATGTAATGTATCATAATGATCAATGGGGTGATGTAGACCACTGTTTGTTTCACCTCTTTAAGGGCACATTTTCAAAAATCGCCTAAAATCGCGCCTCTCCATATGAGCGCGTGGTGCTTAATTGCAGACATCCGCATGTCTCATTGTGGGACGCGTAAGACGGGGTTGAGGGAGAAGGATTGCCCACAACTCTTACGCCGTCCACCTCAACAGTCTGAGGCCCGAGGTTGAGTGAAGGAAGATCTCAAACGGTGCGTTCGGTGTTTTCTGCACGGTCGTCCAGATACGAAGTCGAACGCCCAGGAGATTGCACAAGGATACGGACAAGAGAGTGGTCAGGAAATTTTCAAACAGAAGCCAGGCTGCATTTTTACAGATCAGTTGCACAAAAATGCATATCATCATTGAAAATGGGAAACACTCTGAGCTCTGCAGCTCTGCTCAGAGTGAAGATGCACATCAGATGTAGTACGAATCTAGGACGCCGTAAGAGATTGACCTAGTCTAGTACGCTTATAAAACCTGTCTTCTTAAAACCTTGTCCTGGATCTAAAAAACAGTTTTGCATAATTAGGAGAGGGAAGAGCCACTATTTTTTTTTTCAATAGGTCACTGTTTTATTGGATCAATAAAGAAACACATTGATATCACTCTCGTCACCCTACTTGTTAAGGCGACATGAGAGAGGAGCAGTGCAGTGATGCCCCATGAGTCTGCTCTAGAGAGCTGTGTGTGCTGTTCCTGCTATTTGCTTTTTCTCGTGCAAAATCTAGGATTAGCATGCCAGAATGACATTCCATGTTTTAGCTACGTCGCAAGACCCTGTAGACTTGCCTCAGTCGATGCTGTCTTCTTCATGCGCCTGCTTGGAGTCTCCAGGGCAGCTGTTGGCTAAGTCGTCCTTGTTGACAAATTGGTGGCCGCACCAGATGCAATAGAGGTGCTCTCTTCTCAAGTATGTTGTGAGACAGCTAAGCTGATCTTCTGGGTCTGATTCAGGCTTTTCTACCTCTTCTTCCTCCTCCTCCTCCTCCTCCTTCTCCAGATCTTCACTGGAAGGGGGCCAGAACCAGGACTCCGGCGGTTCCGTCACAGAGATCAGTTCATCTAAGTGCCTGCATGCCTTCTGACTCTTATACAAGTCAGATTTGGTGGCAGCCAATCTTTTCTGGTGACTTTTCTGGGCTCTGTAATTGATGAAGGCATGTGGATCAAGTGCAGACCAAGTATTCTAACCCACATGGGCATTCTTACCTGAACTCCTCGGTGCTGATCTGTTGGCTTTTTTTCTGCTGAAGTCTTCTTCTGAACATTTCTGTCTTCTTCTCGGCGATCTCCCTCAGTAACGCTTCTCTGCCAAGGCCTCCACGATCGCTCTTCACTTGCAAGGGGATGGGCTCGACCAGACCTTCACCCTTCTTGCCCAGGCTCTCACCTGAAAAATTCGTTTTTCTCTTACAAGTCTCAACTGCCCAGACCAATCACTGACCTGCCTTGAATCCCATCTTTTGGAGCATGGCGAAGCCTTTGTTTGTGTGGTCAAGCTCCTTGGCTAGTCCTTCCTCCCTCTGTTCCTGTTCTTTTTCCTTGATGCTCCGGCGATCCTTCTTGCGCCGGCGGTCCTCCTCTTTCAGGGCCTCTCGGCGCTTCAGCATCTCGTGCTCTCTGGTCTTGGCGTAAGTCTGTAGGAAAAAGCTTGGAATGATTGGGAATTCAGTCTCCAGTTCCACGTTGTTTCCTGTCTCAGACTTGAATCCCCTGGGAACCACACCAACGCCCCGGACCTCTCCTCATTATGGGGCCAAGAAAACTTCTACACCAACGACTCGACCCCTTACCCTTTTGAGGCCGGGTCTGACATCCTGAGGGATGCACTGAGCCAGGACTGCGTCAGACATGTAGTCCTCTTCCTCCTCGACATTGTCCGAAGACACGAAGTCGGGGTTCTTGGGCAAGTGCGACATCGTCTCCCTTTCAAACTCAACTGTAGCACAAGTAGTAAACAAAACCAAAGAGCGAGTGGGTAAGTAGCAGCTGTCGATTAGGACTCCGGTGGGCAAAGGGCTGAATTGGCAGAATTGATGACGTCACTGGGCCATTGCCGTCACAATGGGATCACAATGTACTGGATATAGTGACATCACTTATACATCCAAAAAAAGGTAGAAAAACACGTTGCCTCTAAAATGTGTCGTCTCTAGAGACGTTACATAGGACACATGTACATAAAATTTCAGTCTCTAAAGTAACTTCTCTTAAGAATATACTTACACCAGCAATTCGAGTCTGTGAAAGATTCATGTCTTTGTAACAAGGTTTTAGGGTACATATACACACATGTGTATATGTACCCTAAAATATATGAAACAGCCATGTGTCTTGTCAAGGAGTTTGATCAAGCCAATGGTGATAATATCAGTCATTCTCACAGATTGCAGTGCCTCCAAAACACTTGTGGAGGAGCCGTGTCATGATTGCATTCTTTTCAAGAAGACCAAGTCTCCCTCTCTGAAGAACGCATACACAGGAGGAATCAGATCTCTGCCTTACAAAAAAGTGACACTGCACATATCAGATGAAAGCAGCGTTCATCAGTTTTCTGATGTCAATCCCAATGAGGCGGAATAGGAAGATTTACAAAATGACTTGACTGAACACACTGGTAATGCCCAATGGCGTTGGGTGAAGCCCCCTTTAACAGCATTCCTTGTGGGAGTTCCACTTCCAGTTCAGTGGCAGCACAGTTGTCTTGCATCTGGGAACGAGCAATCCCATTGTAGGATACAATGCACCATTTTCCAGATATTTTGCCTTAAATGCTTAATAATTTTCAGGGTGGGGCGAGCTATGTGGTAACTCTTCTCTTTGCTCTGTGCCTTCATTTCCCAAATGTGTCTCAAACCTCACCTTATGTCTGCTGTAACCGAACCGCAACCCAGTCCAAACGAACTTGATCTTGGACGATGGACCTCACGACCTGTATGGACATGTACCAGCGCTGACTTGCCTCCCTCGTCATTGGGTAGGAAAAAGTATAAAGCACAATGTGTTTGTCTGACAGACAGGCACACAGGACTCACACACTCATCACGAGGTCCGCACTCAAATCTCAAATTCCAAAGGTTAGAAAATGGGATAATATTTTTTGAGTCACCAAGTTCAATACTTCAGTCACCAACCTTCACTCACCAAAGTTGACACTTTCATCACATAAGGAAATATTTTTCTCCCAGAAATGGATCACCAAACAAACTAATCCACATCACCCAGTAATTAATTTATGTGAGTCACCTATTTCCATGACCCTAAATAACTCATGTGAGTCACATTAATTTAAGTAAACCTTGCATTTCACCATTTTACAAGTCCAAAGAAATCATCAATAGAAAAAGAGAACCAGCGGGGGTGGCCAAGAATCAGGAGCAGCAGTGGCTCAGAAATGCAGCTAAGGATTGGACGTGATAAGGTCATGTCAATGTTAAGTTGGGTCTGTTCACATGTCCAGCTCTCCACTAATACAGCCGTCATTTTGCTTTGTTTCAATAAACTTAATGCCAGTTATCTCGAGTTGAGCTCAAGCTGAGCGATGCAGGGAATCAGTCTTATGTTCAGGTGATGAAAAAAATTTTGTGGTTGCCAAAATATTTCTCTGGAATATTTCCTCAGTGAATGATGTATTTTTTTTTTTAGCCTTGGTGATGGAAGCAATAGTTAGGTGACTAAATGAAGTTCTTTTCTGACTGGCGTATTTACCCTGGTGATGGAAGTATCTGCCTTGGTGATCTCTAAAATGGTGCCCTTAGAAAATCAACCGCGGACAGACTTGCACACATGTACATGTGGCCCTCTCGTCTTCATCTTTCGTTGAAGTCGAACTCGAAATTCACCTTTTCTCTCAGTCAAGGTTCCCGCAAAGTTGCTTAAGAAACTGTCATCTTTTGTCATCTTTGCCTCTCAGTAAATAATTTACAGCTCAATTTCTGCTGAACCTGCGCAAACTGGTGCAAAATGCCGGTAATATCTTACATACATCACAGGAGCGTCTTCTAAGATATCTTATATCTTCACAGGAGCGTGGTCGACATGACCGCCGACGTCGATAATTGGGCAAAGATTTTGTCAAGGACTTTTTTTTTGGAAAACTCAGATGTGCGCAAAGTTTGAGTACGTATTTTGCAATATTTTTGACGCTGCTCGTCGCTATTCGGTGATGGTTTTACTCCAGTCCAGGCCGTCACTTTTGCACATGTCCATGCACAATCCGTACGAAACATATGCGGAAAGATTCTCCCATCACAATTACTGCTGCGCACAAACATGAAAATCTGCGCATACTCCGCATGTTTGTTAGTTTGGCTTCCATTTGAAAATTTGAAGGTCGTTCGTTCATCCTTTAACAGGCACAGTCGAGTCCCCATTTAACAATGCCTTGAATCAGCAGCAAATGTATTGCTGCGCCAGAGCAACGTGAGCAGCCAGAACTGTAGTGTTTCAATCAGGTGGGCACACAAAACTTGGTCGAGCCGATTGACCAAAAGCTGCCTCCGAACTCTAAATTTGGTCACCATCGGTCAAGCTTTACAAATTCGACGGCGGAAGACTTGTGTTCTCATTGAAGAAATCCTCCGAACTCTTGCTCAATGGAGCCTCGACTGTACTTGTCGAACATGTGGTCGTCACCATCATCGTGTTTGTAGGAGTCAACACCAAATCGCACGCATTGATTCAAACGCCCCCAGGATGGATGTTTGCCTATTTGTTCTTCCTCTTCAGCCTTACGTAAGCACTGCTGACACACAAATCGGCGTGTCCATCAAGCGCTTTTGAGTACGGAAGCAGCGTTTGGTCAGGGTTGTGGCAAAAAATAAAAGCTCCAAATGGTTGGCGGGAAACAGGCTTGCCTCGGCCATCACTCAAGTATTTGGTGGCGTCGCCGGGGCCGACGCAAGCGCGCATTTCTCATTTTTGAGCAGGAAGGAGGAGGCGAGCGATAAAGCTGGAGTAATGTCAGCGGCGTGATCGTAATAGCTGATCGAGTCGCTCCTGTGGCTGGCAGACAACGACGAGCGCAGACCTTACTGGGACAGGAGGAGAACTGGAGCTGCTTCTATTTCGGGCAGGCCACACGGGCAACGTTGACCAGGAACGCAAGGAAGAGGGCGTCTCTGCAACCACGAGGACAGTGCGTACTCGACCAGGGTGTGCGGGTCGTCGGTCAGGGGCTCTTTTTTCTTTGGACTATTGCAGGAGGAAACAGTTGAAAAGCGAGCTTATGAGGAGTGGACAAGCTCAATTTGTTTCTGGTCAGACAGGAGGTTATTTGAATAGTTCATTTAATTCACGTAAATTACCAGAGCTTCATTTACCAGGCCATCATTATACCGGTCCAGGAACAAGATTGAAACAGAGATGGTTGAGAGGAGAGGAGCTGCTCAATTTCATGACATGTCTCATGCCATCTCGTGTCTGTCTTGGACAAGAAGCTCCAGGATGAGGTGTTTAATATACTGAAAGATTCAAATCATACTTTGAAAGACAAAGCTGAAGGAGAAGATTAGGTATCGGAGTTAGACAGAAAAGGTAGCGATAACATGTTAAGGAACTGAAAATATAATTGACTATATTGTACAGCTACTACTACTGTATGTTCCTTTAAAATGGTGTTTCATGCGTCCGTTCACTCGTTCCGTCCGTCCGTTCCGCACTCCCGAATGAAATTCGGATTCGAATACAAATTTTCAACTAAGTCTGACATGACGGTGTTTTTGTGCAATGTACGGGCCATACGTGAGCACACGGGGGTACAAGATGCTCAATATTTAGGGAGGGGGGTCCAGCTTTCCCTGGCCACTGCACAGAGATGCTTATTACACGAAAGTGTACTGTTTTTTAAAATAAGAAAGTTCTCTAGGGTCCACCTTTCACTATCACTAATATTTAAAAAGTTTTATTAAATAATGAGATGTATAATTAGTATTGTATTTGAACGGGTTAGCAGCTACTAGAAGAGCAACGAGAAGAGGTACACGAACAGCTGCGGGAACAGCTATGACAGCAGCAACGAGAACCTCATGACAGAGACACAGAGGGAAGGAGAGCAGAAGAAAGGAAATGGGAAATGTAGAAGGATTGAGAGAGAAATGAGGGCAACTTGGCAACCCTGGGGAGGAGATGAAGAGGTGCTGCTAGATTATCCAGCTTCAAAAGCAAACAGGACGGCACCAGGTCTCTCGGCGCCCAGGCCGAGCCCACGCATCACGGGATACAGAACCGCATCCAAAAGCACGTTGGGCTTGGGGTCTACAGTGACAAGACATGTCCAAACTTCCTGGGCAGAAAGTTCATCGTGAGCTGCTTGGAGTGGCTCATACATGAAGACTAGTTTCTCACTGCGGCCGCTTGAAGCAGCCAATACAACTGAAAGTAGTTTGCATCATAGGCCAATTGAACTGGCCCATTTAAGTTGTTTCTCACTGAGGCCGCTCGAAGCGACCACGCTCATAAATGATGTTCACTCCTAAAATGAGGTATCTTCGTGTATTCTGTTTCCTTGATTTTCCTCTCGTGCATGCTAAATAGGAGGTTCACACCCTTTGGCAGGGACACTCATCCCATGCATCTCCCTGAAAACATGTGAAGGCGGCAATGTGAGTCTGATGTGTACGATGCCTTTTAACCAGGAATAAATGTATTTTTAGCACTGAAAACTTGGTGCTTCATTGTTCGGGTTTGGGGGGTAAATGTGGATGATTTGAAAGGTTGGTCGAGGTGACTTGAAATGTGAATAGGACACAACATGGTAAGAATCACAAACGCATAGATAAAAAGTGAGGATAGGACCCATATTTACTATCTACTAATGTCACGACGTCGATGACTTCTGGGTTCATGTACAGACTCTGCAAGCATCAAAAGTTGATCCTCATAGGGAGGATTCTTCTTTTAGAAATGCCACCACTGAAGGGGCTGTTCTTATAGAGAGGCTCAGTGCGTATTCGTAAGTGGTAGAGTGGCACTCCTCCATAACGTTAAGAATGAGCTCATTTTGATCGTTTCGCACATGTCACTCTTATCTGGAGATGTCCGAAAAAGCCACAGAGCTTCCATTGTGCTTGACAACGTTGGGTCTGAAGTGTTAACACTAGCCCAGCACTGGCACGTTGACCACGTAACCTCATGCACGTACGTACGCATGTCCGTTGAACTGCCCAAGGAGTAGGTTTTGGCCCAAGAAACGTGCTAAAGAGTGGGATAAGGACAAACACCGGAGGGAATCCAATCTCAAGGAGGTAACATTCTTTGGGCCTTCCACGTAATCTTCCTCAAGTGGCTTCGCTTTGGGTCGAGCGCGCAGTCCATAAGACTGCGCGCGCGCTGCCAAGTCTTGCAGACTGCACGCGCTGTTGGGCTGTGCTGGAATGAGTCATCGGGACGTTTCCTCATACCTTGAGTGTCCCTCTTGTTGCCGCTGTTGTACTCGGAGCGCGCGTGCGCGCCCAGCGGCCTTAGGTGATACAAAGGGATCTTGAAACAGAAGAGTAGAAGAGCCTAATTGAGCGCGCTGCTGCACTACGCAGTCTTCCTCAACATAACTCGTATGCGCACAGCATCTAAATTGATGAGAACGGACATTGCAAACAAAGTAAAAACATAGCATAAATCCAATGTATGTTATCGCAAAACATCTGTGATGCGCGGTGTTTCAAGTCTGCATTAACTTTGGCACTGACCTTCTACCGTTGCAACTGACCCAAGAAATGCTGCGGGGCCGTCTATCAGGCAGGGCGTATGAGCATCAAAAAACTCCCAGCATCACTGTAGTGTTATCGTGAAAAAATTTGCCAATTTTTAACACATGTCAGTGTTTACTATCCACTGAAATGGAAGCTGCCCATTCATGCAATTCTTTGTGGCCCATAGAGGAGGAGCGCATGGTTTGAGCGGCGGCGGCTGCGGCGCCAACAGCCCATTACTATTGCTCGTGTCTCTCGCCACTTTAGTCAGTCTGAGGAACGTGCAAGTGATGGTGGACAACAACAGCATCGTCGACAATCGTAGAAAGCTCTGCAGCTTGAGTCTGGAAGAAATAGTCGGGCAGACCAAGCTGGTCCAGGATGGCCTCTCTTCGCTCCGACAGGACCACTTCGACATCTTGGCAAAGATCAGGAAGGAGGAGGAGGAAGAGAAGGAGCAGGACAAGAGAAACGACAACTTGCTGCTCAGGGAGCGAATTCACAATGTGTCCCGGTCGCTGGAACAGCTTGAGGTGGGCATCGAGGAGTCCTCGGTGATCCTGCAGTTGTCTGACCACTTCTATCGCTTAGAAGCGGACAGAGCCACCCTACGTTTGGAGATGGCGCGGGTGCAGGACGAGAACGACTGGCTAAGAGAAGAGTTGTCGGCCACGCAGGCCAAGTTGCAGCATTCCCAGTTGGACTTGGCGGAGCTGCAGGAGGAGAAGCGAAAGTGGGACTTTGAGGAGGAGCTGAGGGTCACCGCCAGTGAGAGCAGCGCCCGCCCAGTGACTCCGAGCAAGATCCCTGTAGGGGCGTGGCGCGTGGAAGAGGAGAAGGACATCACCAAAGCCATGAACTCGCCGCCGCCATCCAAGATTCCAGTGGGAGGGTGGAGGAGCAAATCCAGCGTGTACAAGGACGTCATGGACAAAGAGAGCGTCAAGAAGGCGGCTGCAGTTAGGACTACGAGTAAGACTTGTGCAGAGAGGCAATACTTCAAAATCTCGTCCTCGGTTGCCAGTGGTCGGTCCAAGATACCCTCCCGGTGATGAACGGAGAAGATTGAGTGGGGCCAATCCAGACTGCTGTCGTGAGGAACGTCCTGAAGCACTTCTTACCGAGGCAGAAGCTCAAGTCCCCATCATTGTCGGACACAGTGCAATGGTTGACTTCTACGTACGCACGTACATGATCTTTTGTACTTGCTTTGGATTCTTAGGAACAAATTTCACAATAAACCGAAGGTTTTCCTTGAGTATCCCGAATCATCTGTGACTATGCCACTAACTTCATCAAGATGACATCCGATTGATTCCAATGGTAGCTGGCAGATGAATACTGTACAATGCATCACACACAATGTTGCAGTAGAAACTCTGCGTGCAGCTGAGGAAAAACACACCCTCTTTGTTCTCGGTTACATCAACACCAAGGCCGCAGTATAAGAGGATGGTGTATGGAGTAAGGTTTAAGCGACGTTGAACAAACTTTGTTTCATCCTCTATTTACCAAAGTCTTGGCATCAACTGCACAGTGTGACGCAACATTCCTGTCCTCTTCAACTTGCACGTCCCTGGCTTGTAGCAGCCATCAGGTCGAGCATAACTGCGAAGGGTACTTCTCAGCTCATCCACAATGCCAAGTGCTGCATCAAGACTCACGGAGAACATTTCGGCGAATAAACCTTCATCATGGTCGTCTTACGTCATTTATTTACTTCAAGGAGGCAGCGATTTTGTGTCATACTGTACAATCTTGGATGCAGAAGTCAAGGCCTCTACGAGTCCCGTAACCCTGTAAAGGTGTAGTTCCTACTAATGTACGTCCATGGTAGGTAGGAAGATCTTAGAACTGTAGGAAACTTGCGGTACTTGAGCTTGCTGCATCAAAATCGAGGTTGGGTGACATTTCGGCCAATCTTCGTTATTACAAAGCTCATAGCTTGAGCATCAGCAAAGCTCTACCTTGGGAGGATAAATCTTGCGTATGAAGCAAGAGCTCAGTCGCCGTCTGTCCGTGCGTGTGTCTGTCTGTCTGTCTGTCTGTCTGCCTGTTCGGTAATACAGAACAGTACAATACTATACTTATGTAACAGGCTAGCCCCAAAAATGGAAATTTTGGAATTTTGCTGAGTGCATCTAGGGTTTGTTACCTAATGAAGAAGATGTGATCAAATGGTTTTGACCAAAACAAAATGGACAACACAGAGTACCAGGACTGCATAAAGCCGCATGGAGTGCGTGGATGGCGCAGAGCGTTTGGACGGCACAGCATCCGCGAAAGGCAGGTTCTAGGGACGGCCGTGGACAGCAAAGACAGACAGAAGAAGCACTTTATAGATTCTGCCGAGCAAAGCCGAGTATGACTTCAGCTAGTACAATACGTAAGGTGTCAGAAATTACTGTGTGTTCACAGGCGCTGCACCTCTTACACATCCGATGTGACCTTTCTCATTCTCTGCAAGTCTCCATGAGCGCCGACCCGTGAGGACAGGGTACTTGGTCGGTTTAGACTGCCCCTTGGGCTTTTCTGATCTTGGGCCAGAGGGCAGTCATGGCTACCAGCATAGCCTCTTCCGTCCGAATGGTCCTTGACCCCTGTCCTGGGAGCACATTCACGTACTCATCAAAATACTGTCTGGGGTCACTTCCCTCCAGTTCCTCGTCAGCCTCCACTGCCGCCTCCAGACCCTTTAGACCACCAAAGACCACCAGCAGGTGGTCGAAGCCTTCTTTCAGGTCCACCTCAGCCACGTCGCGGCCTCGCTCTGAGGTGCCCACTACGTAGTCGTATCCCTTGTTGCCTCCACGAAACGCAGTCTGGGTTATTGCAGCAGAGAGCGAACAGGCTAGTCTGACGCGATATCCCCAGTACGTACCCGACTCAACTCTGGGAGAATCGGGAGAAACTGGAGTCCCAGTGAGGAATCCACTCTTGAGTGGGGTCTCATCTAACTTCACTGTAACTCTGGTCCCTGGCTGGAGAGACTTCTCCAACAGGCAGTTCTTGGCAAGACCAATGTTAACAACGCTGCCCCACTTCTTGGGAGGTGCCTTGTCCAACACAGCACCTTCGCGGTAAGGACTGTCTTCATTGGCCCGAAGGTGGTGCGGCATGTCTGTGGGATTTAACAGGCCGGCGAATTCCAGGTCGCGGTGATGAGGGAAGAATGTCTTTCTGAGGTACTGCGGACACTCTAGATACTGGAGAATACGTGCTAAAGTAAGGCAGCCCTCACCACTGCTGCTTTTCACTCCACGAAACTCTCCGGAGAGGTCACTCTGGCGCAGGCGGCACATATCGTCGAACACGACTATCTCGTCAGCCCGGAAAACAGCGGCGGCACGGGCCACTTGTCCAGCTAGATAAGCTCTGAGCTCGCCGGATTGACAATTGTCCAGAATGGAACCAGGGACGGCCACACTGACGGTTCCAGGACCTTTAGGTTTCTCATTCTTCTCAGCCATCTTTCGCTTCTGCTTCTTCTTTTTCTTCTTGGACTTGGACCCTCCTTCTGGATCACTGGCATCCATTTTGCGCTTCTTAGCGATGTTTTCCTCCGACTCCATGGATAGCTCTTTCCAGGACTCCCCTGGCATCACGTTTTGTTTTCGACTAATGTGTTGTTGACTTTTTTCTGTGAGCAGGAAGGGTTGCCACAAAACAAGGTACTTTTGGGGGAGATGAATAATAAGCAGTCTCAATTGTCTCAATCAGATCTAGCATCATTACTATTCGGAACATAAATTGAGTTACATAATAGTCATTGTATTGATTTAAACTTATGAAAGCAACTAAAAAATTGAGCCAACATAGTTTACGCAGTTCATGCACTTCGTGTTGTCCTAAATGTAGTTAACGTGACAGCCTCACAATCTTCAGCCTGACGTGCAATCTGGACATCTAAGAGTTTTTAGCAACTTTTCGCGGACTTTGGCAAGCAATCCATGAACGTAGTCGCCATCACGGCGACTACATCATCATCTCCACTGTTCTTGGTCCGAACTTTTGCAAAACAAACGAGGAGAAATAGTCTTTCAAACTCCTCCCAATCTGACAGAAAGGACTGGCTGGGGATGGTGAGGCCTCCTCTAGACAGATGGCACAGCCAGAATGCATGACTGGTTGTCATCTGAAGCTCAGATGTTTTCTTTCCAAGGTCTGGACTATATTGTAATGTATCCTGAACAAGACATTTCCAGCATAGTCTTGTTACCTAAAACATATATGTACCAGATCAGTGTCATTCAGTATTCCGACAGCAATCTCTTCATCGCCTTCTTCCCTGACCTCAGAATAGGCAATGTTCATTGACACAATCTGAATGATGCAGAGCTCATCATCATCATCTTTCAGTACAATGCATGGCCACTTTCTGTCTACACGATCTAAAATGAAGAGACAGGTGAAAAATCAATCAGAAAAAGGAAAAAGATAGAAAAACTAGGGAGTCCCGTCCCCTCCCCCCACCGGCAACTGCACAGGGACAGAGAAGGTCTTGAACCAGATACTCGCTATTATTCATGGCCAATGTAAACATGCCACATCCCCCTGGCACGGAAAGACTACAGTACCGATCGGTAGAAACATTGTTCATTATCATGAATTTCTGGCTCAGGAGCCGAGACTGAGACGAGTGCACAAAACCTCTGGTTTTGCAGAGGAATCTGGTTTTTGCATGGAATCCGGAGAGTTTGGGCGGAATATAGACAGAAAGTCCTCTCTCCATGCCTGGGTGATATGGTGTGATTATATTAGTCAAGTATGTTAGGATTATCAATAGGCAGATGAAATACTAGCTTGAGTTGTCTACGAGCTCGATCGAATGACGTGAGTTTGCATGGAATCCGGAGAGTTTGGGCGGAATATAGACAGTTTGTGTGGAATATTTTCATATTTTTCGCTGTGAGTACACAGTCGAGAGCTGGTATTTCGTTTGTCTGGTGGTAATCTATAATATAAAGAGCCAGGGCAGTATTTACGATGTACCCCTACTGTTCAGTGACTCCTCTTCGTACGTTTCCATAGCCACTGCTGGCTTCTCGACACGTTTGGAGGCATCTTTGCCAACCTGCAGTATTTAAAGTCTTCGAATGAGGTGTGGACATGCAACCGGCGTTTATGTCCGGGGTGTCTTTGACAGCTACCCCAAAACCCTTGAAAAGGACCTTTCTCGCCTTCAAATCGTCGAGGCGCGAACGTCAGCTACTTCTACTGCGGAGAAGATTGAGTGAGGCTATTTCACAGTCAAGCTATCCCTTGGGAACTTCGACTGAACAGACTGGGCAGTTATCACCTCCCAGCCCTGCAGTAACATCGTGGCCATTCTTGACAAAAAGGAGGGCATCGTTGAGGCCACCATCTGCAGCATCAGGAGCGAGAAGATTGTCGCCACGATCCACGCAGCACACAAGACTGGCAGATTGGGAACGACAGGGGTTTTCCACACTCTTGGTCCTCCGTCCTCACGGCCAAGAGACTGGCTTTGATCGTATGGGTCAAACCTGCCTCTGATGATCTCACCTGCTACTCACGGCCTTTCTTCTCCCTGAGGTACTGGCACTTTGACCCCACTGCTGATCCTGGTGTGCTTCTCAAAGAGGAAGACATGGAAAATGAATTTAGTGTCTTTCTGGAGCAAAACGTGACGGCATTTGAGAAAGCCTTTCCGTTCTTCGCCGCCCCCGACACGCTGATCATCGTTACAAAGGTCTCTCTTCTACGGTACTACGGAGCAGCAACCCATAGATAGGATATAGATGCCCGTGATGGCATTGCAGTCACTTTAATGTTAAGTAACGTTAATGCACGACGACGTATTGCAAAATGTAGCGGTGCAAAAGTAACGTTAGGCTGTAAACACTTCAGTTGCCTCGTTCTTATACGTCTCATGAGAGATATGACTGAGAGACAACTGAATCGCTAACGTCTGCACCTGTGGCTTGCATGACCCAGAGACGCTGCTAGTTTTGACTCTTGCAGAAAGTCCAGCTCGTTCGTTTGAACATCATCCGCAGGAATCTGTAGCACGATGGCGGCTGTTTTAGTGCACACTGATGCAGAAAGGCCGAAGTCCGTCTGAGTACCTGGTCAAATATCAGGAAGAGAAATGAGCCACCATCTGGGCACAATCAATTATTGAAAAGTATGTTACCTTTTGGGTCTTGCAACTCCAGAAAAAAGCTCGACTTGCGTGGAGATCAGATCATATTGCTCTGCTGGCAGTGACGGCTTGAGAGTCTGAAAGGCATTGCCTGCTTTCCGGACTGCTTGTACAGGTCTTCTGAGTGGCCTAGCTGTGCCAGACCTCGGACGAAGCGTCTTCCTCGGGGCCACCACATTGTTCATCGCCAGGTCAAGCTTTTTCCCACAGGGTGTACTCGTTATGGCTGTCCTGACCTCAGATGACACAAATGGCTCGGCATCTGCAGGACAAGGCTCTTCGGCGGTGAGACCTTGATGTTTCAGAGCAGGCAGCGGCAACTCAAGCCTTCTCCTCACACACGGTGACATCAGTCTTTCCAGAGGCTCGGACACTTCGAATAAGGTAGGAAGTGCATTCTTGACCAACCTTTTTCTTCCACTATCTACGAACTGATTGCTCTCGAAGTGGATGGAACACAGTTGCAAGTTCTTGTGGCAATATTGTGCACTCTTCGTAACGAGGTCGGACCTGCCGGAGAGCTCAATCCACTGCTTGCAACGAGCTTCATCCAACGGGAATGTAAAGAAGGAAAGATTCCTGTCCTTGTTCCTGCTGTGTGTACAGCGAATGGCGCTACAATAACGTCCGAACGAGCCAGTCCTCGTTGCTCCAGGTAATCTGGCATACGAGTGATCCCTAGTCACGTCCAAGTAGTTTGCGGCAGGAGTCATCGGGAGAGCGGAGACAAAACTTAAGGAAGTCCTTCTGTCCCAGTCACCAGGGGCTGCCATGGTAGGGCACTGACCGGAGGGAGGCCTGACACTCGACCTAGAAGCCAGGACAGCTCTAGGCCAGAAAAGACATTCTGTCCTCTACACTTCCTCAGCGCACAGTTGACAATTTGGAAAGGTTTGGTGATTCTACGTGGGGCTGGGTCGAGCCTCGGCTCAGCTCAAAATTTCAGGTCGGGCTTTCGAGCGAAATCAAGTACTCACATGGAGTACAACATCCTTACCCTGTGCCTACAATCTATATCATTGGTCTTCAGCCATGCTGGAGATGCATTGACCAGAATAAGATCCCCATTAAAAGATGAAAATGTTTACATCCTCATTTTTCTGAAGTCCACCTTTAACTTAGGAACTCTTGCTCGCTTAAGAACTTTGAATAAAATAAGTTATGAAAATCTGGCCCAAAATTCACCTCAAAATAAGACAGACAATCCGCTTAAAAGCTCCGAAAAACTCAAGACCAGAGTGAGCTGAACTCGACTCAAGCTCAAAAGAAACCTGCTCGAACCAGCCCTAATTCTAGGTGTTGCGTTATTTGTTTGAGTGTTTAAAAGCTTAAATTCCGCCACCCTTTAGAGTTTAAACTCTTTAAAGTTGTCCACTTCTAGCGTCCCGATTGACTTGATTCGCTTTTGCCACGCTTTGCCTTCTGGCCTCGCTCTTCCCCCGAGGAGATTTGGGTCGTTTTCCCGCCAATTTCAGAGGTCACCTCAGCCAAACACGCTGATGTAGAAGTGAAAAAAATAAAACAATGTGGACAAAATAGTGCTATCTACGAGCCGGATTTTTGGACTACGAGCCGGGCCGAGCTTTGTCACCTCCGAACCCTCCTCCGATCTCAGCTCGCGATCAAAGCTGGTGAGCCGGGAAAAAAATTGCACAAGCAACATGTAAATTACGTACTTATATGTGCACCTAATTAGTTAATGGCCATAGCAGGATTCCTTCTGAACTAACAATAAAGCTCAGTGTGTCAATAACAACGGCAGGAGATTTATTTTAGAGCCTCGGGAGGATCAAGGTTCATAAGCTGGTACGTTTGTGCACCATTGGGCGATGCCTCAAAGATTCTGGTATCGTATATCATCGACTGAAGCGTCGAAGCCTTAAAGGCTTTGAGCCTGAACAGCTTTTAGGTATTGAGATTATGGTACAATCGTACCAACTGTACTGTTGATTAGTATTCCAGAATTAAGAAATTCGCTGCTGTCCGGCAGCTTCCCGGCTCGCGAGCTTTGGTCAGTCGAGCCAGCTCGCCGACATCACTAAGAATAGCAAAGTTTCGAGGAGGGCGAAGACCGGATGAACCATGACCTCCGAAGCGAATCATCCCGTGTTCCGGCCTCGAGTCGTCCTCCCAGGAGAGACATTGCCCGAGGTCACTAAAGAGACTACCGATGACGACAAGAAGTTTTTGCTGGGACCCGGCCTGCGAAGAGAGGGTTCGAAAACTGTCATTGTCTCCAAGCCCGGGGTCCTCCGAAGGAAGTTAGCGGGAGAAAAGGTGAGGATACCTTGGCAAGAACTGCAGATGGCGGCCTAGAGACTACTCCATTCGTTTCAGAACGAGCATGTGATCCTGTGGGTGGACTGCCACTCGAAGCGATATGTAGCCGCCAGAGGTGAGAATGTCATTGGCGTCGTGGTCAACAAGTCTGGAGACTCCTTCCGGGTAGAGCTAGGATGTAGTGATACCGCCTCACTTTCCTACCTGGCATTTGAGGGTGCCACCAAGAAAAACCGACCCAATGTAAATGTGGGTGATGTCGTCTACGCTAAGCTGCTGGTGGCCTCCAATCACACCGAACCCGAGCTTGTGTGCGTTGACTCCTATGGTAAGAAGGCTGGCCTGGGTGTCCTTGCTGAGGGCTTCGTCTTCTCTGTGCCTCTGCATCTTGTCAGAAAGATGCTTTCCAAGGAGTGCGTGCTACTTCAAGTAAGTTTTCTACTTCTCCTTTCTTAACATGAGGACAATCTGTACAATCTGATCAACATGTAGGTTCTGGGCGAGAATCTGCCGTTTGAAGTTGCTGTGGGCATGAATGGACGGATGTGGATACGGGGAAAGACACCAAGAGATACCATCTGCCTAGCCAATGCCGTCATGGCTGCAGAGTTCATGAGCAATCAGGAGATAAGGCAGATGGTTGGCAAGCTTGTGGATGCTCTAGCTGGATTTTGACCTGACATCGATGTCCAGTTTATTGATACTTTAAAAAGTAAAACCCACGTGCATCATTGCCTCGGAAGAACCCAAAACGGACCATGTTTCCAGCAGTCAACCATCCAATGCTGGCCAGGAAGAAGCCAACCATAGGCCAATATGAGCATGTTCTCCGTGGTGTCTAACAAGGTCAGCTCTGGTAGGTCCAGGCTACCACCTTGAGTGTCTCCATCAGAGACTGGTTGCTTGGAGTAATAGAAACAGAACCATGTACTGAAATACAGGCACTGTTCAATCACATAGTTTGTTGAGCGGCTCCATCATTGAATAATGACTTGCTACGAGGAGAAGTGCGTCATTAGTTGCATGGGCCTTGCCTTTTCTTCTCCACTCCCTACCATGTCATGGCTACGTCCGTGGGCGGGGAAACGGAGACATCCCTGAAGAGGCTGGGCTTCATGAGGCAATGGCAGACACGAGTAGGGTCTGGAGCAAAAAACACCTTTGACCTGGGAGGCCGTGAAGCGCCGAGTCTGGACGTTCCGAGTAGCTGAGCTTGGACCTATAGTCAGCAAACTTTTAGCTCCGTTTTATGCACAAAGAATGCAAAATTCGCTTGGTTGCGCTGACTCTTGTCCTTGATTGAACGCTTGTGTGCAAAAGAAAAGCTCGGTCTTCTGATCTGGGCTAGTCTTCATTGCTATCAGTAAGTTGAAAGGACTGAACAAGTCCCATATTACTCTTATCTTGGACTTGGGCGAGTGCAGTGTTGGCGACGAAGCTGCGTAGAAACTGGACAGCGTCAACCACACCACGTAGGTGTCGAGCTTCTCCTTGTCCGAACATGCTTTGCGTGCTTTGCTTTCCTTCTTGACGAGTGACGTCACGGTTAACAACGCATGGACAAATCGCAGTCGGATCGATTCGCTGCGGCACCTTCGGGAGGAACGTTTCTCTCCTTGTCCGAGGAGGTGGTGGTGTCACGCGGTCTGACCAATATAAGAGAGGTCGAACGTGCTCACGTCGCTCCCAGTTGTTCCATGCCAATGTCGCTGGTAACTCTGAGGTCGGAGTAGAAGAGGGAGATTGAGGAGTAAACAAGACAAGATTGAACAAAACACCGAAGACTGAATTGGGGCCCCGTGAACCCCGAGTATATTGTCTGGGATGGCGGACAACAAGTTCAGCGCCGATTACGCCAAGAGGGTGGCGGGATGCAAGAAGTGCAAGAAAAAGATCGAGAAGGGAGAGCTCAGGCTCGCCAAGGTGAGGGATACGTGTGTTTTCTGATATGGCTTGTGATTTTCGAAATTGAACTTCAAGGTCACCGCGTCGCCGTTCTCTGACGATGGCGAGATGAAGCTCTACCACCACCCAGCTTGTCTCTTTGAGACGTTCAAGCGCGCCAGACCCAGCACCAAGATCATCGAGGATCCTGGAGACATTGAGGGGTTTCAAGAGGTTGGTGGTGTCGTCGCGGGTACGGAAATGCCACTTGCTAGCCCCTAGTTTTACCTTCCAGTTGAAAGACGAGGACAAGGATGACATCAGGAAGCTGATCAGGGAGAACCCTCGCGAGGCCAAGGGATCTCCTACAAAAAAAGGTCCCAAGGCTTCTCCAACAAAAAAAGGTTCCAAGGCTTCTCCAACAAAGAAAGGTCCCAATGCTTCTCCAGCGAAGAAGCGTCCTAACGCCTCTCCCGCAGAAGCCAGTCCGACCAAGAAAGTAAAAAAGGCCGAGAAGGAGGAAGAGGAGGAGGAGCCGGCGAAGAAGCCCGAAACCATTCAAGTCTCTGAGAGGCCGATTCAGGGTGATCCCAAGCACAAAGATAGCTCCTTCCGAGAGTTTAGACGCCTGTGCGCTCAAATCGCCGAGGAACCGGGATACCTGAACAAGACTGAGTTCGTCCGTCGCTTCCTCAGCAAGGGGTCTGGAGGAAAAGATTTCAAGGGCGATCTCTACGTCTGGGTCAGGCTACTGTTACCTGGCGTAGTGAAGAGAATCTACAACCTGCAGAGCAAGCAGCTGATCAAGATCTTCTCCAGGTGAGAAGCAACTTCTCGTTATGATCACTGGCCCATGTACAATTGTCTTCTGCCCATAGAATTTTTCATACCTCGGAGGAGGAGATGTTGGAGGACCTGGAAGCGGGCGACGTAGCTGAGACAGTGGCAAAGTTCTTCGAGGAGAGCGAAGAAGTCTCTGCCGCTTCCAAGAGCCATCTCACGGTGCACGACGTGGACCAGTTCCTGGAAAAACTGGCAACCCTCACCAAAGAAGACGAGCAGCAGCATGAGCTCACCAAGTTCATAAAGAAGTGCACCAGTAACGACCTCAAGATGGCAGTTAGGTGAGGAGTGGCACGTTGCTGAGAGGAGCAGGATATCTGGTTCAATTTCTATCCTTGACAGGTTGATCAAGCACGACCTACGCATTGGGGCCGGCGCGAAGCACATCTTGGACGGAGTGCACAAGGAAGCATACGAGTCTTTCAACAGCTCGAGGAACATAGCTAAAGTCATAGACAAGATCCTCGAACTGAGGAAGGAAGGAAACCCTGGTAAGAACTTGGTGCAATGAAAAGTGAGACACAATGTTCAAAGGCCCTGTTTTCAGATGGCCCGCTTGATGTGGGCTGTTCTCTGATGCATCCTGTACAGCCGATGCTGGCCATGGCCTGCAAGTCCGTCGACATGGCATTCGAGAAGTGTCCCAACGGCATGTACGCGGAGATCAAGTATGATGGGGAGAGGGTGCAGCTGCACAAGCAGGGAGACCAATTCAAGTACTACTCTAGAAGTCTGAAGCCGGTGTTGCCGCACAAGGTGAGTGAATCTAGTAATTCTTCTCGGCCAGCTCTGACACGCCCTTGTTGTGTTGCAGGTGAAGCCTTTTGCCGAGTACATACCGAAAGCATTTCCCGACGGATCAGACTTGATCCTGGACGCCGAGGTCTTGATGGTGGACAACAAAACGGGCAATCCCCTGCCCTTTGGGACTCTTGGCAAGCACAAAGCTGCAGGTAAGAGCAATCGCACAAGAAGTCAATACTCAGCCACGTCACGTCGTATTTTAAAGGGTTCAAGGATGCTACGCCGTGTCTCTTTGTGTTTGACTGCATTTACTACAACGGCCAGAGCCTGATGAACAAGCCCCTCAGCGAGAGAAGGAAACACCTGACCGACCACATGAAGGAAGCGGGAAACCACGTCAAGTTCTCGGAGATGAAGTACATCGTCAAGAAGAATAAGCTTGGCGACATGATCAAGGACGTGTTGAAAAAGGGATTGGAAGGTGAGAGAACTTGCTCAGTTGTATTGCAGTACTGGATCAAATCTGCTTCTGTTCCTCAGGATTGGTGCTGAAGGATGTGCAGGGTGCCTACGAACCTGGCAAGCGCCATTGGCTCAAGGTGAAAAAGGACTACCTGAACGAGGGCGCCATGGCGGACTCCGCCGACCTGGTTGTTTTGGGAGCATGGTATGGTACAGGAGCCAGAGGAGGCATCATGTCCATATTCCTCATGGGGTGTTACGACGAGTCCTCTAAGAAGTGGTGCACTGTCACTAAGGTGCACACTGGTAAGGGGTACACTGCTATCAAAAAGGTACACGTACGTGTGTCGACGGTTTTCCACGTCTCGTTAGGTGTCGACGATGCGACGCTGGATCGACTGCAAGGTGAACTGCAACCACTGATGACGAAGATCAAGCAGGATCCAGACCTGGTGCCCTCTTGGCTCACGTGTGCTCGCCAGATGACCCCGGACTTTGTGGCGAAGGATCCAAAGAAGTCACCGGTATGGGAAATCGTTGGAGCCGAATTCACCAAAGCCGAGCTGCACACTGCTGACGGGATTTCCATAAGGTGAGCAAGTCCATTTCCTGCTAAAAGTATCGAGCATCAACAATGCTTCCTCGCCGTTAAGGTTTCCGCGTATATCGCGTTTTCGAGAAGATAAGACTTGGCAGACCGCCACCAGCCTGAAGCATCTCAGGGACTTGTACAATGTCTCCAAGGAGGAGACCGATTTCGACATCGAATATTCCTCCAAGGACAGCACCAAAGAAGAGACAGATTGCTCCAAGGAGGAGACGAACTGCTCCACAGAGGAGACGAGCTGCCCCAAAGACGAGTCTGCCAAAGATGTTAAATCTGAAGACCGTTCAGATTACGGGGGCGACACCGATGTTGACGATTTCGACGGTGACGACGGCTGTGCCCGAAATGGTGAGAGCAGGAACGTGGAAGTAAAAAACATCACTTCGGGCAAGTCCTTCGAAAAGAGCCACATTGAATCTGACTGCGGCTTCGTGCTCGACGTCGTCAAAGGCGACTTATTCTCGAGTGGACCGGACGTGTCTCTCGCGCACTGCGTCAGCAAAGACTTTCGCCTGGGAAAGGGCATCGCCAAAATCTTCAGAGAGAAATTCGGCCGCATTGATGAATTGAAGAAGTCCCGCGCCGACGTGGGAGGTCTTGCGGTGCTGAAGGTGGGCAAGAGGTGAGGATTCTGGTTCGAATGTCGTACGTGTGGGTGTGTACGGTAGTCCACATTTTGGTTATTCATTCCAGATTTATCTACAACTTGGTCACGAAGGAGAAGTATAGCGACCTCCCTGACTACGAGACCCTTCGCCTTAGTTTGGAGGAGATGAAGATGCACGCGGTGAGAAACAAGGTCCGCGAGATCGCGATGCCCAAGATTGGCTGTGGGCTGGACGGACTTCAGTGGAACGCAGTGAGGACGCTGGTCAAGAATGTCTTCTTGAGAGAGAATATCAGCATAAAAGTCTACTTCTTGGACGGCAGCAGTGACGAGACCAAGACGACGCCTAAGAAAGCAAGTAGAGGCGAGGTCAAGACTCCCAAGAAAGAAAGCAAAGCCGAGGTCAAGACTCCCAAGAAAGAAAGCCCAGGCCAGAAAAAGGTCAGGACGCCCAAGAACGAGGTAGATCAGTCGCCTGCGAAGGATTCGAAGCAGCCTAGCGTGGTCGACTTGTTCAAGAGGAACGCAGGGCATAAGCGCGAGTCGGCTGAAAAAGGCGACAGCTTGAAAGTTCCGAGGAAAGTCCCCAAGCTCTTGGATATTTTCAACCGCTGGAAAGTTGTATTCGTAGGAGAAGTAGAGCCCAAACTGGCTCGTTACGTCATTGCCTACGGCGGAGAGGTTCTCCAGGATTTCAAGGCATCTGATGCCACCCATATCATTTACGAGAGCAGGTTGTGTGATCGGCTTGGCACCGCTGGCAAGAGCGCCGGCCACTTTGTGAGTGAGTTCCTGGAGGACTCCATCAAGCTTGGTGAAGTGCAGGATAGTGTGAAGTACGAGCTTTAAATGTATTGGGTCGTGTGATGATCGCGTGACGTTGAGTATTAGACAGTTCTACACTGTGCACGATGTTATTTTAAGAATTATACCCTCAATTCAGATGCACTCGACTCTTACGCTGTTGTCGTTCAAGAACGGTCCTGAGTGGCCGGTTCTGTAGTACAGGGTGGAGATGAGGTGCGCGCACTTGACGTTTCCGCCCAAGAAGAACTTAGGCCTCCGTGAATGTCCAGGGGGCCCTTCCAGGTCGTGACCCACAGCCCAAGCGGCCAGTCCGAATGAGGACAGCGGCTGCGTCCGCGCGAGCCATACGTTGGGGTTCCCAGCCAGGCGGTAATAGACCTGGCTGTTGACTCGCCCCACGGCGCGGTAGATGCCCAAATAGGGACGGAAGAGGCGCCAGACGAGAGATGGACCTATGCTCATGCGCACGGACATGCAGCACGCGACTGAAACACACTTTTCTGCTGTCACATATCTAGGTGCTCGTTTCCTTAACTATCCGTACCACTGGCTTTCCGCCACTTGGCTATGAACGAATGTTTTGTGCCTCTCTCCTTCTTGAACTCGATGGTGACCGAGCTGCTCCAGACCGTGACAATCCTATTCGGCTGTCGAACCCCACAATAGAATCCTTTGACGTCCTGCACTTCTTTGATACCGGCGTAGATGGTTACGTTGGCGTTGCGGCAGTTGCCCACCTGACCATAAAGAAAGTTAACGATCACTCTTCCATGGCTGAAGCGCGAGTCTTTTGCACCTCGAAGTCAAGGAATTCTATTTCCACGGTGTCTCCGTCGTCCACGGTGATGAGCCACTCGCATCCTCGGTCAAAGGTGCCCCTCAGAATGCCCTGGTCTCCAGTAACGCTGCCACCGCACCCGGTGTACTCGGTGCCAACGCAGTTGTACGCGGCTTGCAGCTTCTCTTTGTCTTTCTCCGTCATTTTTGGGCCGCCCAACCGACCTGCACTTGGATCCAATGCAGTCACCGTGGCGTAGGACGGGTCAATGGCGAAGCTGCATTGTCAGAGCGCTCATTAGTATGTCCATGGCGAACTGAGGGTTCCGTGGCGTGAACTTCCCTAAGACTTACAAGTTTTCCTCGTAGTGCATGATGGAGTGGTAGTCGTAGCCAATGCCGTAGTCTTTACGAATGAGTCCGCTGGAGCAGTTTTCGAAGTGGAAGTCGGAGCTCTTGGAAGAGCTCTGCTCCCTCCAATTATGGCAATAACTGACCTGAAGTTGCAGGATACGGATTGCTAAGCTTTGCTGAACGGCGAAGCTTTGCTCTTCCGCTTGTGAGGATGCGACTTATACACAGACATGTGCGCATTTCCTCCTCACCTGGAGGTGTAACTCTGTGTCCCACCGGTCCTTGAAGAAATTGAATGCGTGATCGACGTTGATATTTGACCAGTTGACGGCGAGATATCTGTCCCTGTCGGGTCGCTGGTGCTCATGGCCCACGCCGAGGAGGTGAAGGAGCTCATGTGCTATGACGTGCTTAAACTGCAAAATTAAGCGACTGATTCGTAGCTCCACGGTGACGTCTACGACACCTATGCTGACGCAGTGCGTCTCTGTGCACCTTACCACGCAATAGTCTTTGTGCAAGTGCACATTGTGCTGCCCCTTTTTACGCTCATAGTGGTCGTCCGCCCAGCAACTTTCTTTCTCATCTGTGTAGATGTGGACAAAGTCCCTGTCTGCATTCGTCTTGGGCTGGAATCGCACACACGAGTGCTCCTCGACATGCTGAAAGGCCTGAGCAATGGCCACCCGCTGGTCGGGCTGGAACGACGCGTCGAGCGTGTACGGCACGCGGTTGTTGGGCCAGCGCGCGAACGTGAACGAGACGTAGTTGCGGAAAAGCGGCGGCCGATCCAGCGGCGGCCGCGGCTGGGACGGATGAGGCACCGCCGGTGGACGAATTGACGCCAAGCGAAGTTCAGTTGCAGTAAGAGACGGACCAGTAGCTGATTTCCAGTTAAAAGAAAGAGATGATGGGGAAAAAAGAACAAAGTCAACACTCCCAAGGTCCAAATCGCACACCTGTGGAAGGCTCCGTGATGAGCGCGTCGTTGAAGAGCCAGTCCTGGTGGGAGGTGAGGGTGGACTGCACCAGGAAGAAGACGAGAAGGAGGCTCTTCGTCATAGTGGCTTTGCCTCACGAAGAAGAAACCCGTGTCGACACTTAACTACTTCCTAGCCCTAGTTATGGAAGAAAGTTTCATGTTACCATAGGAAAAAAGCCGTGTCGCTCATCATTAGGAGGAAGAAATCCGGTTTGGTCGTCGCCAGCGAGGATTCCGTTATGGAGAGACAGGAGAAGAGCGACAAGCACTTCGGTCGAGCGATAGTACGACTGGCTGAGTGTAGCCGCACAGTAACTTTCCAATAACTCTTGCATTTCACTACAACTGGCCATACAAGTACTAAAGCAACAACTTGGTTACTTATCGAAGACTCTCCCGTCGTCGAAGAAGTGATCGACTCCGGCTCTATTGCGCATGAAACCATTCTTGAAGTCCAATGGTGACATCACGCGCTTCTCGCCGTAGTATAACTTGTTGAACGCCACCCAACCGCACTTGCACTTTATGCACAATCTGTACTCCTTGATTCTCTTGGAGAATATTGCCAGGCCAGGCTTAGCGTCGGGATATCTCTGGTCCAAACTTAAGCACTCCAGCTCACTCGGTCTGACCATATCTGTCAGTCTAACTGCATCCCCGGTGTTTCTCCACACTGCGTAGAACTTTCCGAGGTCCCCAATTGCACGATATCTATTCCAGAGTTCTTTGGCGGAAAGTTCTGACCATTTCAGACAAAATAGCTGATGCTTGTTCAGCCGAGGAGCTGAAAAAAGGATGGAAAGGTTGCTGACAAGACGATCATTGAGCTGACTCGTTTGTAGCCCAGCCTTACCTAACGTAACCCTGGATTCATCCTGAGGCCACTTTTCCGCCTCGAAGATGTCTAGGTCGCGGATGACCTTGAGGATGAGTTGAGCTCCCAGGGACCCGAGCTCGGAAGTGACTTCTCCCCTAAATGCATCTGGGGAGACGTGCACGGACTCCTGAGCCAAGATACACCCAACGTCGAAGCTGGTAAGTATACGAGAGGAGGTATGCAGAATAAATCTGGCCAGCAATTTGGTCGTAGTCTTACTGGTGCGGTCTGATCTCCATGATGGAAACTCCGGTCCTCTCGTCGCCGCTCATGATGGAGTGTGCCACCGGCGATGCACCGCGCCATCGCGGCAGCAGGCTGGCGTGCACGTTAAGGATGCCGCGTGGAAACGCAGCGATTACTCTCTTGGGCAGCAGATGGCCAAACGACGCCACCACGCCCAGGTCGAAAGAAGAGAGTGACGACTCCTTGGGCGGCCACCAGTGCGTGGTCAGACCCTCCTGCTCAGAGTAGGCCTGAACATCCGACACCAGGCTCTTCATGCGCGTGCAGCACACCTCCAGTCGGGACACTGCGCCCCCAGGACTGAGGCTGGATGAACCAAGTCTCAGAGAAGGAAGAGTTAAGACTTTCGCCAGACTTCACCTTTCTTTCCGAAGCGCCTTAAGAGTATGTAGGGAGAAGTTGTCGGTGCCGAAGAAGAGGATGCTTAGAGGCCGCTGCCTTCCGAGTGAAGAAACGCCTCTGTAAAGCATCTCCCCGGCCTAGTCATGACCGAGGAGTATGAAGTACCGGTGGCTTCCATCCATCAGAAAGATCAGAACAGCACACGCTGTTTTGATGGTCGCAGCTGATCAACTGACGCAGTTCAGGGGTGCCATTGCTCTACCCGGGCGACATCCGATCCCCCCTTTCTAGGCTTGTCGACGTAACCGACGCCCTGATCGTCGCACATGGACGCCAATTAGAGAAAGTCCGAGAAGGAGGACGTTGTTACTCCGCAGTCGCGTTTCGGCGTCCCAATCGTTCGTCATAAGGTTTGCACCTCTGCCTCAGCACAAGCCCATTGAGGGTTCTACGCAGCCAGCGAAATCACGCAGCAGCACTCATTTTACGTGAATGCAGCGAAGACGTCGAGGAGGCGTCAAATCCACCACCCTCAGCTTCCTCTTGCTCTCGGTCGTTGCCCAGGTACGACTTCTGCGCACAGGAGTGGACCGAGGCTAAGACCGAGGCAGGCGGGCGGCCGGAGACGCGAGGTGCACGCGAGCGAAGACGCAAGCTGATCGCGTGTGCGACAAACAACAAAACCAGAAAAAGTCGGGGGAGGCGACGACGACGGCAGCGCGGAGGCGAGCCGAGGGAGGGAGGGAGAGAGAGTGAGTGATATGAAGCAGCAGTAAACAGTGGGTAAGACCGTCAGTGACGCTGAGCCCGAGTTCCTTTGTCGCAATGAGTGTCGATCCGGACCCCTACGAATTTCGGGACGATGACGACGAAGAGGCCGAGATCGTCCCCGGCCCCATTCGCAGCGTCGCTTCCTCCTCCTCGTCCTCGGCGTCGTTCAGCGTCGCCGGGAAGACGGAGGAGGACGAGTCCATGGACCAGCTGACGGCCAGGGCCATTCAGAGGGAGGTCACGGAGATGAATCGGCGAAGGAGAGAGCGCGACAAGGAGCTCGAGAGCGAAGAGGAAGCCAGCAGCGACGAGGGCATTGCGCTAGAAGACAAGAACGAGGCGGAGGGCCAGAGCGAGCATTACCCCGAGGGAATGCTGGTGTGGGCGCGCATCAGGGGGTACTCATACTGGCCGGGTGTCGTTACTGTTGACCCGATGGACGGGCTCACGGTGAAGTACAGCGAGGGGTCGCTCCGCACCTGTCGCGTGCACGTACACTTCATCGGCTACCCGAACCAGCGAGCGTGGGTGCCGCAGTCGGGACTCATGGATTTCACCGGACGAGCGGCATACGAGAGGCGCGCCGCGCAGGCCAGGGGCACCGGAGCCAAGAAGGACTTCACTCCCTCAAAGAAGCTGGAAGGCACCTTCAAGGGCGCCATTGAGACGGCCGAATCGGTAATGCCCTTGCCGCACAGGAAAAGGCTGGAGAGACTGGGGTTCGTGTACGTGAAGGTCCCCTCGCCCAAACACGACATCAGGACCGCTGCAGAAAAGAAGTTTCCGCTCTCTACTTCCTCTAAAGTCTCTCCCAAGAAGCGAGTCAGTAAGGAGTTCAAGAAGGACTATGAGCCCAAGAAAAAGAAGTTGAGTGATGAAGCTGGAGTGGAGGTGAAAATTGGTCCAAAGGTTCGCCTTGGATTGTCGCTGACACGCAAAAAAAGAACTTCGTCACTTACATCAAAGTCTAGTCGACCTCGTGAGACGAGCCCGGAGAGACAATCGCCCCAATTGTCCTCACAAAAAGTGTCTGATTCCACTCCTGCGACGGATAAGAAAGTTGAAATCGCCAAGAAGGATGACGAACACGAGTTTGACGATGACGACCAAGACGAACCTCGTCTGGGCAGTCTAGTGTGGGGTCTCATGTCAAGTTTCCCCTACTGGCCCTGCGTCGTGACTCGCAGTCCCACCGGAGAGTACAAACGTCGAGCCGGGAAATCGGGAAGCTCCCAGCTTGTGCATGTCCAGTTCTTCAACTGGAATAATGAGAGAGGCTGGGTGCACAAGACTCTGCCCTGGTGCTCCATGGAGGAGTTCCACAAGCGGGCAAAAACGATCTCTAAGCGCAGTCAGGAATGGAAGCGCTGGCACCCACAGGGCAAGCACATGGTTAAGAAATGGACTGAAGCTTATGAAGAAGCTGCCATCACGGCTAGTGTGAGCAGGAAGGACAGATACCACCAATGCCTTGTCTACAAGTCACCTAGAGAACGTAAGTTTGCTTCAAAGAATCCAAAAAACACCAGCAGTGCCTTAAAGAACAAACAAACTAGCAGTAGTACCAATCAATCACAGCAGTCTAGTGTCCAGGATGAGGTGTCCTCATCACCACCCAAGCAAAAGCCCTGTCCCAAGAGCAAGCAGCCGTCCTTGATGGACCGGATCCTTACTCAGGATGATCTTCCTGCTGGATGGCAGCTCAAGAGAAAGGATAACCTGCAGCTTGTGAGTCCAGATGGTGCAGTACATCGCAGTGTCAAAATGGCAGTAGCCTGGCTGTTCAGTCAGAATGTTGTAACTCCGAGAAGTCGCCGAAAACGATCATTCTCTGTCAGTTCAGTGCAGCCTGACACCGAGTCCCTGCATAGTCCAGGCTGGTTCATCTCTGTCTCTGACAGTCAGCGCTATATCACTCAATTAGAGCATGTGAATGCTGCGGGCTCTCTTGAAGGCCACTACTCTTACCTCAACGACTCTTCTCTGCCTGTAGGCTGGCGGGTTCGCCGTAGTGGCCCTAACAAGAAAGAGTTTCTCCCCCCAGGAAGCAGGGGCATTGAAAGTGATGACATCTTGTTCTCTAAGGTAGCTGCAGCCAAGAGAGTCGAGCCTCGGGGCCACCCAGCATTGGAGCTGGAGACTCTGCTGGACTGCACTGTCAAGAAAGTTCAGCAGGAGAAGGCACAGTTGGTCATGAACGTTGAAGATGACACTGACAAAGACGGGGGTGATGCATATGAAGATTCAAAGGTGTCTGTTGACCTGAGTATTTCGACATCAGAAGACTTTGCTGACCACCTAATCTTGGCTAAGGCTATGGTCCCTGTGATTGTTGAGGTGGCAAAGTTGCCCAGCATATTCTTGGGCCACCCCACAGTCAAGGTGGAAGAGAAGGCCAATGAAATGATAATCACAGATGTTCACACGAAGGAGTTTATTGCCAAGAAGATTATGTACTTTTAGGAAAGTAAGATGTGAGATTTACTGCTCCTGTACATATATATATATACATATATATCCTATAAGCTCTGTACCAATCACCCATGTAAATTGTTAACTATTTTAGGATATGTTTTTCTTATGTTATTGGACTTGTGCTACAAACTTTATTGTCATTTGCAAATACTTCAGCTACCTTGTGAGGAAAGTAAGTATGTTGGGTTTTTAGTTTATTCTCCTACTGATGCAAGTAAAATACTTGGAAGAGGCTTGAGTGACCTGTATCACAGTTGTTGTGATGAAGGCCTTAAAGTTGACCCTGTAAGTGTGTTGATACCCAGCTAATGGCGAAGAGTCCCACCATTTAAAGAGATGAAACTCTTTTGGAAAATTGGAAATCAAGTGGTCAAGATGCTCTAGAAGAGGGAGCAACTCTTTGAGAATTTAGAGGACACCACTGGTACAAGACGAAGATGAAGAAGATTGAAACCTGCTCGTGACCTTCCTGGCCATGCAATCATAGGCAAAGCTGTCGTCTATGTGGCTGTAGAAGTTTCATAGTTGCCTCGTACCTTCTTGGGCCTTCCTACAATCAAAGTAAACAGAAAGCCAATGAAATGATAACAGATATTCACATGGCATCGTCTAGGACATAACTCTTTACAACGGAGCCTCAGCTTATGAAGGTCATTTTGAGTTAAGCTTTCTAGTTTAGTTTACAAAGAAAATATCATTGTAAATGATCTTAGCATAAGAAGTTTTGTGGGAGTACAAACAGTTTAAAGGAAAGAATATCATCAAAGTGCGCATTCAGACCTGCGTGGGTTGCACCCAAGTGTTTCACTCACTTTCTCAGTTTGTGAAATATTTGGTTCATCACCAACAGAAGAACAGATCAATAAGTTTTTGAACTGAAGTTTCACTTCATTAGGAGAGCAAGGAGACATGATTGATAACTCTTGTATATGTACCTTATAATCTTTACTGATTAGAAATGTAATATGTTTAAAGGAATTGTTTCTCTTTACGTGATGTCACTCATGCTACACCTATATTGTACTTTGCAGATGCTTGAACAAATTTATTGACAATGTAAATGTTTGTTTTATGACCTATCGTAAAGGTACTACTGTGAGTATGATGCTTCAAACAGGCTTTAGTGATGTATGTACCACAGTTGTTGCTATACTGGGCCTAAAGGAGGCGATGACACCCATCATTTTTGCATCTTGGCGAAGTTCAGGCTTGAGATACGGTATTGTTCCGCTAAAGCTTTTTTGTAGAACTGAAAAAGCTGGTTTAGACGGTACCAATCACTGTTGCCAACTGCCAGATTTGAGCAGAATAAAGGGGAAAGAGGTCACATTCAAGGCGAGACGCTGGAAACTTCAAGGAGACTGTAGACAGGTAGCGCGAAGGGGTGGTTACCTGCAGGGAAGGAGGAGCCGCGCGACTGTGACGTCACTTCCAGGTAAAACTGAGATACAGAACAGTAGGGTGTCCCCGTTTTCCCTCTCAATTGAACCAGGACAGCCAAACGTGGGTGACGCTGGACGTCCTAACTTGCTAGAACGCAAAGTCTCCACCAAAACGTGTCCGTTGGCTGTCAAAGACCCCTGTTGGCCAGGGAAGTTCTGCAACTGTAGGTGAAAGTCAGATTGCCCCTAAATCTTACTTTTGTTCTTCAGAGGTATTCTGAACAAAAGAGTGCAAAATAACTTTTCCAATTTGCGTAGCAGTTTCTTGATCTTGCTTTTTTGAAAGTGCTTGCAAAAGGCAGCTGAAGCTAGGTTGTCCTTCAAGGAGGGTGAGATGGGGGTCAAAAACAACTTGATGGAGGTGGTAAAAGCAAACGAATCAGGGATTTGCCTCCCTGTGACCACACCAAGGTGAAAGTAAACCAATGTTTATCCCAGCCACCCATCACTGCAACAACCAGGGTGTTCTGCGTCACCACCAGGGACAAATAGAACTAGAATTATTAGGACAAGGACAGAAAGTAGACAGACAGAGACAGAAAGCAGACAGACAGGGACAGCAAGCAGAGATAAACAAGGACAGAAACAGTACCAGAAATGCCAAGAAGACTTACTTTAGTGGCAAACTGCCATCAATCCTGCACCGGCTACCCAAACCGTCTTGGAGGGAGCACAGGAAAGATTTAACTATTACTTTTCTAAGTTAAAAAGTGCCCCACAAATTGGAAAAGTTATTTTATACCCTTTTGTTTAGGATACTTCCAAAAATAAAAAAGTTGATTCTACTCCAGTTTAACCGTCACCTATCGCCGCAAAACTTCCCTGACCAACAGGGCTATTTGGCAGCCTACGGACGTTTCCTGGTGGGCGGAAAGAACTTGTATCCCGGCAAGTTGATGAGAAAGATGTCAGTCCAGGTGTGAGGGAAGATTGCACACTGTCCCAGAGACCAGGGTAAGCAGAGTCACGAAGAGATCCAGACACATGACAGTGGATTGTATATATGTGATGATATAAATGTGGATCAAGCTCCAAATCAGGAGACATCATCTGCCAATGAAATAGCTGTTCAGTACAATCCAACGAGAGATCAGGCCATCCAGGGTGAGCAAGATACCGGTATGGCAAGAACAAAGTCAGCACTTTTACCACTGACAACGAAATCAAGAATAAGTTCGTGATTTTACTAAAATACATCAAAATTTTTAGCTATATCAGTAGTTCAAACTTACAAATGCCTGGGGTGTTGACATCACCCCATGAAAACCTGTCAGTTCTGTGCGTTGATGAAATGGAAATGCGAAAGTGTTTTGAATTGTGTCCGAAGCACAAAAGGATCTCCAGTAGGTTGGCCAAGTCTGAGCTGAGGTTTGGAGGCAAAAAACTACTTGTGTGAATGTGGGCACCACAATGAGCAAAGAACTGGTTTATGTATGTGGTTCAGACTTAACTCACCACAAGGTGGATCTGTGTCCGCTTTTTTTGTCTCCCCTTCTGTCTTCTTCCCTTCCCTGTGTCTTGCCTGCGTCTTTTGTTGTCCCTTTATGAGGCTTTGTTGTGGAGGGAAATCTTTAGGGGAAGGAGAAAGGAGGCTTGTAGCTGCTTTGGAGTGAAAAAGGACATTAGGGAGAAGGGGTAGCTTAAGCTACAGGAGGGTCAACCTGGCTGATCACATCCTCTTTTTAGTGAAGATGGAGTATACAAGGAGGGAAATTTGCTGCAAATCTCCAGTCATTCATACAGATTTGGGAGGGCTACTCCCTTCAATCTGCTAAGACTCTTCCCCCTCCTCTGGACCTTCACCCCAGGACTTTGCTGCTGGACCAGCTGCCCCGCCTGATCTTTTGGGTCATGGTAAAGGCCTGCCAAGCCACCCTTCAGGCTATCTTTCCTGTCTGATTCCTGCCCCATTGCTGGCTGAGCTGGAGGAATCTGCTCCCCTTCAGGGTAGAAGGCTAGGTACAAGTTTGTTGTCTGAACTCCTTTGCTTTGGTAAGACATTTTGTGCATTCCCCTCCAAGTAGAAGACTAAAGTATTGTGTTACTACTAAAACCTCGGTGTTGGTCTCAAGTCATTGCGTAGTCTTAAAAGAATTCCAGTCAGAACCTGGTCTGTGTCTCTGTCAGAGGCAAAGCTACCATGGTTGAAGGGTTCTACGTTTAGTCTAAGTTCCTCTAGTCCACAATGTAGGTTTGAAACTGGAGATGTCAGGACTCTAAATTCTAGCCCTTGTGTTTGTGGGAGTAAAAGGATATAAATGAAATGTTTTTCTCATTGCTCATCTCAGAACTTGGACTCACTCTAGAAAGATATTCTTTTGCCAATCCAGCTTTACTTGGACATCAAGTATTTCCCTTTCCAGGTGTGCCACATCCACTGAGACTGATCAAAAATCCTTCTGCCGGACTAAGGATATGAATTTCTAGATTCAGAGGGAAACTATAATCCGTTGAGAAAGAGAGGGAGTCTTAGTTCAGAGTTCCCCTGAGCTCAGAACTGCTCTTGATGGTCACAAATATCGTCAGGGCAGCGCATGACAAAAGTGCAAACGACAGCACAACTTCTGTCCTTGACGACATCAAAAGCGCCGACCCACATCAAAGGCGAGTCCCCCTAGGTTTAGACTGAGGTGGACCGTGATTTGAAGTTATGAATCCGAACAGACCTCCTGACCAGAAAAAGCTCACTTGTGCTACGATTGCGAGGATCAGCTCGCTCTGGGCAGAATGAAAGCTTCTACTGTGTCTAGTCAACTTCCCGTTTAAGGGATCCCCATCAGGAAAGTGGTCTTTTTTGAAGAAATGAAAGCTGTGGCCTTAAATTTTTGTTTACTTCGCATGTGAGTCAAGACTGCTTGGAGAAATCATCAGTCCCGATATCATACTGAAAAGTCCGTCCGAAGAAACTCATGAGGAGTCGCCAATTGAAAGAAACAGAATAAGTCTGATCACTCATGACCTCGTGGGTGACGTTCCAAGCTCTGGTGGCGGAGGATACGACTAAAATGCTCTCAGAGGAGATTTGGGTTCTGATTCTCTAGATTGCTCTGAAGGAGTGAGTTAATGTGAGAGTCCCAGACCCCGACTACATTGACAGAAAGTTTGTAGTGAGGCGCAAAAGTATATCTTGTCCAATGGAGGACAAAGGACTCTATTGGAAGAGTTCCTGGAAGCTTGCTTGAAATTTGAACAGGTGCGCGCAAACTTTATGCTGATCAGGATCCCAATGTACAGGCAACTAGATACTTTCCTTCCAGAGTGGCTGCCAGAAATGTCGCAATATTTTGCACAATATTTCTTCGTATTAAGCACACCTCATCCATGCACTAAAACTTGATGATGTCAAAGCACAGTTATGAAAACTGAAGCAGGCTGGCAGTTACTGTGCTAAGTTGTATCTTTGCTCGACAATACACTTTATGATGAGTTCTAGATTGTCTGGTGTCCACTGAAATCTTTATAAAGTAACTAATAAGGTGCTAAGCCCAACCTAACTCACACTGACGTCACGAAGCAGAGGGCGCTCGGAGCGCGCTCGACTAATGGCTGGCCAAGCTCACTTATCAACCTCATGTGTCGTTAGTCCTCTCCTCCTATCTCTGTGGATTTGAGAGATTTGTTGCTAGGTAGCCAGAAAGAGTTCCTGGTACTCTAGAAAGGGTTCTAGTTACAAGTGAAAATGTTCTAGTTACAAGTGAAAATGTTCTAGTTACAAGTGAAAATGTTCTAGTTACAAGTGAAAATGTTCTAGTTACAAGTGAAAATG
>JAAUXU010166114.1_pt1 | contig 35647 bp, 35 predicted proteins | sample 7278151 | NCBI WGS metagenome assembly JAAUXU01 (sample SAMN14350113, study PRJNA611818) | marine sediment metagenome | isolation source: surface marine sediment (1.8m) | place: French Polynesia: Moorea | collected 2018-08 | reverse complement strand
GAATGGCAGAATGGCAGAATGGCAGAATGGCAGAATGGCAGAATGGCAGAATGGCAGAATGGCAGAATGGCAGAATGGCAGACAGGCAGGACCGTCGGCAGCGCTCTTGCAGTGAGAGAAAAAAGCTACACTGCAACCTATACCAAACAGTGGAGATGTGCAAAAAGTCCAATATTCGAGCAATAGAGAGAAACCCATGTTTGGTTTTTTGGAAAACCAATTGGGAGTTGGTGTTTTGTTTGTGTCTTTAGACTTTGACCTGAGAGGGCAAAAACATAGGAAAATTCTGGTGACTTGAAAAACTATTATGAAGTCAACAGAATATGACATACAATGACATTACCATTTCATTTGATCAAAGAATGCACCGAAGTCGAAGCCCAAAATTGCTAATTCAGGTGTTTTATTCGCTAATAAAAGCCCTACCTACTTGCTGCGCTTCGAACATAGCAGCAGGGCTGTGTTGCTTCCCTCTGCTCTAACGTAGCAAATTTCCTTTCGTGCGTTCATTCATTTCGCCAGTCTCTGACTTGGCTGCTGCTGCTGCTGTTGTTGTGATCCCAGCCACAACTCCTCGTCTCACACGAATGGATCTGGCAAAAGCGAGCCCAACTCATATTTCACGTGCACTTTCTGATGGAAAGTCAGTCCGTGAGTGGAGTTCAACCCCACCCGACTTCCTACGTACAATCAAAACTTTACTCTTTCCACTTCCACTTGTTCTCCTATCCCTTTTTTGTCTGGTTTAGCTATCATTTGTTAACTGCTGGCTCAAACGCAGCAAAAAAAAAGCTTTGACAACTGAGGGTTTTTTTTACTTCTTTTTTACTTTCTAGGTCTCCTTTTGATATGAAGTAGAAGGGTTAGGCGATTCACCCTGGGTTTTTTTTATCTCAGCAGCCAAATTCGGTCGAAATTTTGCCCCATTCACTTGTTTAAGTTTCTCATTGACACGCATTTATGTTTACCAACTTCTTTCTCGTTACCACCTTTGGTGTTTAATTTCTCCTCTTCTTTGTTGTTTTCCTTAAGCGACAGCCAAGGCAAACAGTCTGAGAAAAGTGACTTCCCTTCATTTGTTATTACTCGACCAAGCTGATCGATCATCACTATTAAACTAGCAGTTGTTGAGAAAGAAAAAAAAACTTCTCAGACATTTTTTTTTCTCCTTCTAATGCACTCGTTCTTCTACACCTTGGAAAAGGGCTTAAGAATGTCTCATTAAGATGGAATCTTGATAGCTGAGGAATCCAGACAGGGTGACGAGAATTGGGGACGCCAAAGCGCATGCTGCGACACCCTGTACATCGTCATATTGACAGTAAGTCATGCAAGACGTGTTCTACCGGCTGGGCCCGGACTCTCTCCATTTAGTGAACCCTCTGGTCAGCTGGGAAGAATTGCTTACGACGTCACCAGCTTCATCACATGAGGGGGCCGGGGAAGTTCGGTGGGGTCATAAATGATTATGACTACTTGTAGTCATAGTATAACTCCGAGCAGCAGTCAGAGTAGCATTGTAAACATGTGTTACTTAGGACCACCCCTACATATGACATCTTATATGCAATGACCAAGCGATATTACTGTTTAGCTGTAGTTATTATTATCTGTTCAACCAGAGTGGCTTGTCCAATCGGTTCACGCAGAAATGTATATATTGAGGACACATTTTGTATAGAGAATCTACTGCATGATTGCATCACTACTGTTCAAAGCAGTTCGTGATGAAACACTGGTAAAAATATTAGGAAATAAGATTGCTCCTACTATTGGAAATGCATTAGTTGTAAGGGAAGAGCGTTTTTAATGTTTGGGCCATTAGCCTGCACCAGGGCTGCCCCTTTGCGCCATTTACTGACTTTGTTGGGAACTGCAATCGGTGCTTGAGCCCTACCCACGTACTGGGGAACCCGAAAGACGAGTTGCACTGCAGAGCGTATTTTTCTAGTGATACCCTGTTCATGGGTGCGCATTTCCAGACTTAATCCTCTCACGCCTGCCTACCGTTACCCCTGGAGCAGCAGCACCAGCACACCTGAAGAGGCTTTTTTCGAAGATTGGAAGAGCATTGACCAGAATTATATTTCGAGAAGATCTCAAGCTTGGATGATCTCTCTCTCTTTCTTCCTCCATCAAACAATCCCCCCCCCCCAACATCGTTTTTTTGGGGCCAACTCGAACCGTTCGGGGCGGTTTTTTGAGCGTCTCCCCCCGAAAGGAAAGGAATTTCCCCCCTCCAACATCTCATTCCTGTCCCAAATTCCCTTCTTCTCCAGGTTAAATACTCGTATCAATAGAGATGGTGTCCAAGGCGAGTCCGGGAGGCAGCAGGAAAAACCAAAAACTGTCTCCGGTCTAGAATTTGCCAACTTTGCTTTCACGCCGTGAAGCTGCTCTTCCAAGGAGGCAAAGGATACATAGATGATAGATGGATAGATGTATCCGGCTTCCACTGTGAGCAAGACCAGCGTTTTCTTCTTCTTCTCTGTTCCAGTCATGCAGGAGGTAGAAGCAGAGGCAGAGGCAGGGCCAGCCTTGGCCAGCTGCACAGAGCTGAGCAAGCAAACTAGGGGGATTAGACATTTGCGGGGGGGGGGGGGCAGCAGCAGCCGATCCAACGCTCAAATCTGTGCGTGTGTGTGTGTGTGTGTGAGAGAGAGAGAGAGAGCGAGCAACCATAAGGGCAGAGAGGGGGGGGGGGAGCACCACACCTTTACCTTACACTAAACGCGTTTTGCCCCTTCTCTCTCTTGTGTGTGTCCGTGAAGTCGAGCTTTAAAGCCAGGCATGCAGGCTGCGGCTTTTTTCGGCTTTGGATGAATGCTGCAGCCAGGAGAAAATCAGGATTGCGGCATAGCTTTGAGGGAAGCCGCTACTTCCGCCTTTTCTCTGACTGTCGGACCTCGTGTGCACTGACGTGGTTACTCACTAACATGCTTATGATGTGCAGCGCTGTTCTGTACTCCATTTGACTCATCATGAGCTCTGGGATGAGTCCGGGTAATGGTATGATGTTAAGGTGACTGAAGTTGGAGGCTTCATCTGACTCACAAAATGAGATTTGAGTTAATTCAAGTGCAGTTCATTGAAGCTGTGCCAAGTCCAGGTGACGCTAGTCGAGTTCAGATGGAGACAGACAGTACTATTTGAGCTAATAGCAAAGATTCAGTTCGTGCACCTACTTATGACGTCTGTTGCAAGCAAAGGCGTGTCTGTTAGAGCAGAAAGCAACACGTGTGGATGTGATGGAAGAACAGTACAGGGTGGACTCAGGAGATTTGCAACTCATTTTGCATGAGGAAAACGACCTGGGCGAGTTGCAAAATCTCTCCTCACTCTGTATTGCCAGTGCTCTGCATTGCACAGGGTGAAGATGGCAGATCTGCAACTCATTTTCAGTGAGACTAAACGACATGGGCGAGTTGCAAAGTTTCCCCAGCCCCAACCTGTAGTGGTGCCGTGCATTGTGCAGCAGCAAAGTAATGTGCTGATTGTCTGTTACACGCTCTTCCAACTGTCGATACTTTCACTCTTAGCTCTTTTTGTGCTTCAAGACTCATGCATCTGAGTGTGAGAGATGCTAGGACAAAAGAACTGCCAACAGTCAGGGCCTCGAGGAATGCGCAACTTTTCTTTTGGTGTCAAAATCAAAGCATCAACTTCACCTGTTATGGATTAAAACTCCACTATTATAATATAATTTTCAAACATCTCCTCGGCACTGCGGGATATTCTTTATGTTGGAGCAGAGCTGCAAACAAAGCTGTTGGTTCTGATGCTCAACAAAGGATCAGAGGGGGTAACAAAGATGGGAGAGACCTTTTAAGCACACCATGAAGGTGAAAATGGCTGGGTCGGTCGAGCAAGTTTCTCCTCTCCACGAGCGCGTGCGTGTGTGCGTGTGTGCGTGCGTGCGTGCGTGCGCAGCTGCACCGGCCGAGTTGTTGTTGACGACGACATCGGCGGCGGCCGCCGCGGTCTCACCCGTACGATTGGACATGTTATGCATTCAGCGCAGCTTAATTTTTTATTTTTTTAGCATGGCTTCTTCGCCTGCTCTGCTCTACTCTTGCTCACCCTGTGAAATGAGAATTTTTCTTTTCTTCAGCAACCTGATCCAGCCAGAGCCGATTTGTCATGCAGAAACCTGACCGTCTCTGGCCAATAATAAATTCATGTAAACTCGACACTGAATCATGCTGTTGCTGCTGTTGCTGCTGTTGCTGCTGTTGCTGCTGTTGCTGCTGTTGCTGCTGCTGCTGCTGCTGCTAATGTAACATCGAGCTCCTCTGGTTCTCAGCGGCCTCCAGCAGCCACCAGCAGCTCATTTCCCTCGCAGTTCACAGAGTTTGTTGCAGGGGTCACGGCCACCTCCAGTTGGCAAGAAGAGGCTCACCAGGGACTCCGAGCTAGTGCTTATTGACGTGACGTTGCCCGGAGAGCTCGCACAAGGGTTCACATTTAGGATGAGGACGGGGGTGTTGCTCTGTCATAAGATTAAGTGTTAAGTGTGTGCGTGGTACGTGGCAACGTTGCACGCGGACTAGGCGTTGGAGGGCTTGCTACAGCTGGCTGGTCGTACTGCACGAGGCTGCGACATGGACCGAGGCAGCATGCACACTTTGGGACACCTTCAGAGCTGCGTGAACTGGATGCAGTTACGGGATTGACGAAGGCAACGTTATGCACGGAACAGGCGTTGTGACACCTGCAGAGCTAGTACTGCACTGCACGTACAGAGCGCACGGCAACGTTACGTGTGGAGCAGAAGTAGCGGAGCTTGCCTCAGCTGGTATGCATTGACATCCGATGCACTCACACGGCCACGTTGCACACGTCGTGGCACCTGCACAGTCTGATAGTGCGTGCATGTTGTTGTTACATGCGCTGCAAGGCTTTGGTGCAGTCAGCACGCACTGCACGGCCAAAGTTGCATACATTGCGACACCTGCAACGTTTGCTGCACTTTCTCAGTGGGTCGGTGCTGATGCGTGCGTGCGTGCGTGCGTGCGTGCGTGCGTGCCTTCAGAAAGTCATCATAAGCTCTCCGACGTGCAACAAGTGTTATCCAGCCACGAGGATCGAATATCCAGCTGGGGTTTTTTCCTTGCGCTGACGAAGAAGCGACGAGGCTGCCCTCATCTATCTTTCTTCTTCTTGCTTCTCCTCCTCCTCCAACAGCACCGCGCAGGCAGTGCAGTACACGAGGTCGGGATGCTACGTGTACACGAGGAGGAAGCAGTGGAGAGAGAACGAGATGGGAGCAAAGTTCCTCTTGCTGTGGCGCCTGGCGACGCTCAACAAGGTGTCCATCCTTGATGCCAACACAACTTCCTCTAAAAGTGTAAAAACATGAGAGAAGAGCAACAGCATTGTCAAATGTTACTGCCACTGCTGCTGCCAATCAAGCCTGGTGCATTCCTGAGTGAGTCAGTCGGAAGAAGCAGAAGAGAAAAGAAGAAGAATCACACTCCTTCTCCCGGTCCAAGCTGCTGTGGTACCTCTCCTGCCTGTCCGTGTGCCTGCAACAGGCGGCACCGATCATGTGTGTACAACCCATACATTTTGCCAGAGCAAAGAATAGAACGCCGGAGCGAGAAAGAAGCGAAAACTGGCTGCTGCCGCTGCTGTTGCTGCTGCCCCGCACGACAAACATCCTCCGAACGGCCCGACGCCGGGCGAAAAGCCGGTCGGTCGCTCGCCTGCTCCGGCCCGGTCTGGCGGTGGTTTTTCGTACTCCGGCGCAGCGTGAACGCGTAACACGAGGCATTTTTGTGTGTAGCGGTGCGATGGTCCACGCACGCACACACTCACGCGCGCGCTTCTCACGCACGCGCGCGCGCACGCACAGCTTCACACACATGCAGGCCAGAAGAGGGGCCACAAGATCCAGCAAACAGGCGATTGAATGCCTGCTCGCTGCCTCGCTCGCTTGCTTGCTCGTTCGCTCGCTCGCTCGTTCACTCCCTGCTGCTGGCAAACATGTGGGACGACAAGGGAGCGATTGAGGAAGAGAATGCCAGCAAAGTCCATGAGTCGTGGCAGCAGCAGCACCAGCAGCAGCAGCAGTATCGACGACGACGGCGGCACCGGCGGCACCGGCGGCACCGGCGGAGACGGCGGAGACGGCGGAGACGGCGGAGACGGCGGAGACGGCGGCAGCGTCTCGATCCTCTTCCCCCTCCTCATTCTAGCTCGTTCAATCCTCGAGCACACGAATTCTCTCTCTCTCTCGCTCTCAAGCAACAGGCGGATGCAGCAGTTGCTGCTGGCGCTGCTGCTGTCTTGCTTTAGAGAGAGCCATCGTGGGGATCTCTCTACTTTTCGTTCGCTAGTGCCACTTGCCAAAAGATCGGAGGAGGAACCTGTGTAACTTGCACGTCTTCCCTTCCCCACTCCCCACCTCCCTCCCCTTCTCTTGCCACGAAGAGGCTGCACACACACACACACACACACACACACATCCCACAGTTGGTGCCAGAGCATCATCTTCAACTGGCACACAGTCTGTGACTTGCAAGTCGACGACGACCACGACCACGACGACAAGGAGGACGTCTTTCATCACTTCAAAAAAAAGAGCTTCAAACAGTGAAGGTAGAGGAAAAAAAAAAGGAACAGACAAAGCAGCATTATCATGGGCGTTTATAGCGTCGACACTGCAGCTACTTCTACGTACTCTGGCTGCTGCTGCACTAAAAGAACAGAGGACGAACGTGACTTTTGCTGCTCAGTGCGTGCATGGTCATGGTGCTAAAAACGTCAGCGGAGTCTCTTCTCTCTCCCTCTTTCTCCCTGGGACAAGAAGTCACTCTTGCTGGTGTCAGACATGTGTAAGTCAATTGGGCCCCTTGAAGCTGACAGCCTCGTGCTCGCAGGAGCACGCGGAGGAGCAGGAAGACGAGCATGGGAAGAGAGAGAAAACTTTCACGACGATGACGTTATTCTTGGCGCCCCAGCTAAAAATACGGCGGATTCAGCTGTTCTTCAAGTCGATTTCAAGGTGGTGTGTGTGTGTGTACACGTAGAGAAGTAGCAGTACTGTAGTAGTAGGGAGGAGAGCAGCAGATCGTGGCCCATTCGGGAGGTGAGGAGGGCTATGCAGAAAGCTCACATGTACAAAGTCTGCGCTGATGCGTGTGTGTTTGGGTGTGTAGGCACGTCAATGCACGCACGCGCGCGCGCAGCTGATGAGAAATGTCCTGGCCGTCACATGTTTCAGTGGCCAAAAAAGCCGCTTTCGTGCGCACGCGCGTGCATTTTCACCACCTCCTCCCTCGTCGCCGTCGTCGTCGTCGTCGTCCTCCTCCTTCAGTTAAGTCAGCCTGAAGGGAGCAGCCATCATGATTTGTTCGGACCCTGAAGAAGAACACCAGGATCCCGGAGTCGGCCGTGCCTAGCGTGTACGCCAGTGGGAGCCCCCTCGCCAAAGGCAGTCGGTGCAAATCTGTCTCCAAGGAGGAGAAGACCATACTTCTGACAGGATCTCCCTCCCACATACACACCCTCCTCCCCTCCCCCCTCCCCCCTCCCCTGAACGATGAACATGCACGTATTTCTCCACGCGCACTCCACAAGCAGAGCAAAGGCTGCAAATTTGACAAGGAGAGCGAAGCCAGCACGACGGACATTGCCACGTTGAGGAGAGAGAAGGGAGGAAGAAGAGGAAGAAGCTGAAGCTGACTAACGACGTTATATGGGAAACGGATGAAGCCTCTTTTATTGATCATTTGGCACAGACAAGAAAGGTAAACAAAGGTTATGACGACACGTGGAAGCGGGGGAGAAGAATGAAATAGCAACGATTCTGCCACTTTTTGATCCTTCTCCTTCCGCACTAAACCTGCGTCGTACGGTGAAGAAGACAAGTGATTTCTTCGTCGTTGCTTCCGAAGCTCCTGCAAAGAAAACTGGTGAGTACAGAGCTGATTGATCAAGTGGTGAGCGGAAATGCATTGTGACAAACAGAATCATCAGCAGACAGCTTTGAGAATTTAAATGGCTCAGCTCTGACTGCTCTTCTCCTCCACGTTGCCCATGATTCTTCTCTCCTCGCCATTCAGAGACTGGGTGGCAGCAGCTTTTTTTTTCCTCCATACAACAGCTGTCACAGCTGTTCAGAGGCAGCAGCTGGAAAAAGTTTCACCCTGCCACCTGGCGGAGCAACAGGAAATGAGTCTCATCGGTTCCGCCGTCAGATGGCGCTGGTGGCACTCGTTAAGACAGTAACAGTTTGGAACGATATTTGTTGCGCATCAAAATGAATACTCTGCGCACCTACTGCAGTGCATCATCTATTCAGCGCTGAACTGCGCATCAAACTGGATTTTTGCGCATGGAATGTTGTCACAGTAAGACCTGCTTAGGACACCCATGAAAAAAGGGTGCTGCTGGCTTACGACTTAGGTTGGGTCTGGTTAAATTGGATTTGCTCTGTCGAACCGCAGCGTTTTCTTTGACTTTCAGGGGTGGCGTTAAATGTCTCACTCGCCAGGCTACGGTAAAACAATGTGCACAATCGTCCAGACTCATTTCAAGAGTCATGTTTGATGCGCAAAAAATACGTTCGCGTAATAATTTTCCTCCAGCACAAGACAGCTTTTTTTTGCTCATCAGCTGGCCCGTAAAAGGTGGCAAATACTTGGGCCTACGTTGGGCCTTGGACCAGGTACAAGCACAGTGACTTGCGCCAACTTGGGTTTCAATGACACGCTGAATGACAGCAGCGTACTCAGTCATACTCAACATTCATACACTCCTCTGCTGACTCGGAGAGGTTCTTTTTTTTGGAAAATCATATGGAGGCGGACGAAGGTGTTGGCCTTTGGGCAAAATGATAGGGTTTTGGAAAAGACTATTTACTATGCGCCTTTTTAACCCACGACTATATTAGTTACCCCATTGGGTGCGAATAGTGCACACTTCTTTTTTTCAGTCACAACTTTTGACTGTACTAAGCGCCAGAGGTGGTTCCAGAAGTGCTAAGAAACTCCTCTAAACCTTAATACCATATGAACTCATATGCGCTTATGCTCCAGGACCACTCATTTTTTACAATATTGATGCAAAATTATTTACTATCTCCTAGTTGACCACATAAGTGTCATTGTATTGTGAACAAGTGAGTGGCCCAATAACCAAAGTGCGTGTCAATTCTATATTAGAGAAGCTTCTTCGCTTTCCATAGAGTTGTAAACCACATCTGCAGCAAAATCCAGTCAAAAGTTATGGCTGAGAAAGGAGTTACTACATACAGTATGCTATAGAGCTGTGAAATTACATGCACATAAAAAAGAACATTTTTTTCTCAAAAAGTAAGAGTTGTACCAGCTAAAGTTATGCCTCAGGCCAATTTCCCACCACAACAAAAGAAAATTGACATTTTCCGACTAGTCCAATAACACATACCTAAATATGCATAAATGTACATACACGAGGTGTAGTACAGTACAAGGGTACGTACAGAGTCCGGGCAGAGCAGGTATTCCACCTAGCTCTGCCCACCTTTGTTAGATTGGTGTGGCCCCTGCTCCCCCCCCCCCTTTCGTGCTGCTCTATGCAAACCCTACGACGACGGCATTTTCATTCCCCCTCTCCTCCTTGAGGCCTCATTGGCAACATGCATGCAGCCGAGGCCGAGGCCGCCTCCGAGGGCTGCAATTTACATTAATGTGTCCTTAGCTGCTGTCTCAGGCATACAGCTGAGAGGGGAGTGGGACATTTTCGTAAGTAGTTCAGTGTACGTACAGTAATTGCAGCTACATACATGGTTCCCTACTGTTTTCAGCCTTGCCTCGTGTGTACTCTCTCTTATTCCTCTCACTCTGTGGCTGCTGCTGCGGCTGCCGGGGCTGCCCCTGGCTCCCTCGACTGCCACGCCTGCCACACCTGCCGCGCCTGCCCGGGCCTGCCGGTTCTGCTGCGGCAGCAACCTAGGGCCTGGCTGGGCCCACATGTTCATAGCTGCTGGCCTTCTCCTCCGTGTGCTGCCTGCCTCTGACTTGCTCATGTGTGCATATGTAGTGTGTTTGCTGCTGGTGGTTTTTTTTAAGTTGCTGAAAGCAGGCAGAAGCCACGCATGCAAGCAGCAACAGCAGCAGGCAAGAATCCAGCCATTCTCCCCAGAAGCGCTTGCGTGCGTGCGTGCGCGTGTGCGAGAGAGAGTGTAAAAGTAGCAGCAGCAGCCATTTTAGAGACGTGAATAAAGTGGTTGGATTTTCTCTCCCTCCTCCGCCATTGTCGTCAGTCGTTGACGACGGACTCAGTGTGCAAGGCCCTGACTGGCTTCAGGATTCGTAGGCCTACCCCGGGTGTCCGTGGCGCATCTTGATCTTCCTCAGGTGAGTGCAGTTCAAAATAATTGACTTCAGTCTTACTGGACAAGTTGTATTGAAAGGTGAAGCAGCTTAATGCATCCACTACACGTTGCTTTTTTTGCCTTGCCTTGCCTTGGCTTGGCTTGGCTTGGCTTGGCTTGGCTTGGCTTGGCTTGCCTTGCCTTGCCTTGCCTTGCCTTGCCTTGCCTCGCCTTGCCTCGCCTTGCCTCGCCTCGCCTCGCCTCGCCTCGCCTCCCCTCACCTTGCCTCGGCTCACCTTGCCTCGCCTCGGCTCGCCTCGGCTCGCCTCGGCTCGCCTTGGCTCGCCTTGCCTCAAGTGCAAGTTATTGCTGGCAATTTGCTTCTGCTTAGGTCTCTACACAGTGACACATGAGCGGAGTACGAGGCCGATAATCTGCTGACTGCAGTAGCAGTCAGTAAATACCGAGAAATAATCCCATAGACGTCAGTGATGACTGTTTGCGCCTACCACACGATCCGAGGTGCTGTTATGGGAGATCACTTTCCCCCCTACCATGAAGGATGGACGTCTCTACACCACAAAAACGGGTTTATTTAGTAAAAGTTTTTCAGTCAGACTTGCTTAATTGGTTGCCCACAGAGGTGCGGTTAAGTTTGACCCCGAGGAAGTGCATCTCTACCCGTATAGGGGTAGGGCCTCCGGGTTGACCCCATCGCTGGAAGAAACTGTCCAGTCTGTCTGCAGCCCGTACAAACTGAAGAGTACATGTTGGACTGTACACGTGGTCGGCGTCGATGCAGCTGCAATGAACTCTTTCACGAAGTCTTTGGCAGGTGATGAATTCACTTTTTTCTTCTTCCACTGCGTGCATGAGTAAGAACCAGTACTTTAGGTGGAAAAATTGGCTTCGCCCAAGACATAGAAAGAAACATTCCTGCACACTTTGCGTTCCGAGCAGACAGATGGCGCTGCAGTCAGAGTAGACGGAATTTTCCTCTCCGCTAAAGTCAATACCTGAACCACAGCAGTTGAATTAAGAAGAAAAATTCTTTCTTTCATTTTTGTTCCTTTGAACGACGATAACAGCGACAGCGACGGCTCCTCCGATGCCTTCACCAACTTGTGCTTCGTGGGTGGCTGTGGAGGAGCTGGCAGAGCTGGTCTGGCTGGGTGGAGGCCAAGTGGTACGTGGAGAGCGACAGAAAAAGGTGTGCGTGGGGGGCGTTTAAAGAGAAGCCAGACAAAAGGTGTCATCCAGTGTTTTGATATCCGAGAGAGTTTGAAAGGGTTAAGAAAGCTGTATTAATAGCCCGAGGAGAAATAGGAGTAGGCGTTGTTTTCACGACACGTGGCAGCGGCCGCCACCGCCACCGCCGTCACCGCCGCTGCCGCCGCCGCCGCCGCCGCCGCCGCCGCCGCCGCAGTAGCAGCAGGAGGTTGTTGTGACAGATGTAAGAGAGAATAAGTATTGCTGTCCTCGGTTACTAAAAACGTAGATCTTTAAGATCCTGGAGCAGAAGTCTTTGTACACAATGATTTTTCCTCCAATACTGCCCCAGACACGTTTTCCTCCCTCTGTCCCCCCCTCCCCCTTTTAGTCGTGTTCCTCTCTCTCAGGGTATTTATTTTCTTGTCTCGCACGCGTGGGATGAGATTACACGGAAGAGCAGGGTGGGCAACGCCGCGGAGGTGCGGAGAGGCCACCTCTTCTTCCAGGCACTCACGATGATGACAACAGACTCCGCCGCGGAGGAGGAGGAGGAGGAGGAGGGAATGATGGAGAGAGTGAGGGGGGGAGGAAGAAGCCAAGGAACAGCCTTGCTTGGATCCAACTCGAACTCACTCAGCTCAAGTCTCTATGTCCGTACGAAGTTCACATGTACACACAAATCCTTGACTGCTGCTCACTTCTAACAATGCTGGGCTGACTCATTTGGGAGGATTGTACAAGACCTTATAAAGGCTTGTCCAAATATGTTGAAGAAGGCCACATATTAGACCTCACCAAGGCTTGACCTTTCCTGCCAAATAAGGGCTCGTCCGAGGAGGTGAGTGAAGGTCAAAAGCGATGCCTCATAACACAACCTGCCAGGTTTAATGCAGGCTGAAGGCCATCAATGAAGGCTAGGTGAGAGACCTGACAAAGACTAGGTGCATCACCTTCCAAAGGCTTGTCCCAGGCTGTCAATGAAGACTAGCTGTCAATTAGCCGCTGGCATGAGTAGTTCTACCTCCCATTGCTCTTTTTCCCAGCCACCCACCAACCCCTCTCACCCCCCCACGGTCCCGACCGGATCAAATGTCCGTAGCAAAGAAGCCGCGCAGGAGCTAATGGGGTGGCCTAATTAGGTGGTCAGACATGGAAAGTGGCATATTCATGAAAAATATGGGAGTCCAGAGCAGCTCCAGACTTCTTCCAACAGCCCCGGAGTTGAGCACGCCGGAAGCAGCACACGAACAAGAGCAAGAGCAGGAGGAAGGAGAAGAAAGGGGAGTAGGACGAGCCCTCGAGCGGCCTCTGGACTGATGCCGCTGCTGCGGCTGTGGTGCCTGCCGCACATGGCGGCTTCCCCCTTTTCAGCTCCGGCCACCCAGAACGGGACAGTTTGTCAAACGCTCCCGAAATGAATGAAAATGTCGTCGATGTTTCCGGAGGAGGAGGAGTGACTGACTTTTAAATGTGGGCGAAGCCGACGTCTCGTTTTTTTTTGGGGGGGGGCAGGCAAAGCTTTCTCCTTATCACTCATGGCCAATGAGAAATCATCGACTTTTGGGGTGCTCAAAACCTGAGGGGCTCCTGGAGGCAGAAACAAATCTTGTCCATGGCAACCTTCGACTTGTTTGCTCACTGCGGATGGAATGTTCGCTCTCCGCCCTCTTATTGATGACGACGTGTGTGTTACTCAACTGAGGCAATTCTTGTCATGGGAGGGAAGATTTACTCACTTCCCCTACTTCCCGAGCGTCGGGGACGAGGGCGGCGACGGGGGCGTCTGCGACGGGGCCGACGCGGCCGACGCGCATGACGTTCCTGCCGTCAATCATGTTCATTTGTCCGAGAAAACGCCCCCGAATCGGTCTCAACTGTCCATCCATGATGTCAAGAGTGGGTCTGCAATGGGTGATAAACATCACCACCACCCCCCCTCGGAATTTTTACCACTGCCATCCCCCCCCGCCCACGGCCGCCTAATTCACGCAGGAAAGCAACAAGAGAGCCTTTGTCTGGCTGCCTCTGATTAGTTAGCAGTGCATTGCACGCACGCTGCTCAAAACGTGGCGGGTGATACGACCTCATATATAAAATTTCTGACGGAAAGTTGGAAAGTTTTTCCTCTCTTCTCGACAGTTGCAGGCAGACCTGGAGGCCAACGATGTCATTGTCTGTGTGAAAGAAAGAGCAGCTAAGATGTTGTCCAATGACATATGACATCGACCTTGTGATACAGATTTGACGATAACTGTGCTGCTTGCTAATGTTTCATTCTGCTCTTTTCTTTGCTGTAGAAAAAGTCTAAATTTAGCAGTAAGTCTTTAGTGCTGCTGACCGAAATTATGGTAACTTTACTGTATTTTTTCTTCACACAATTGTGGCCTCATTGGTGGTCCCTACTTAAGTGTACTTGTGTCTGCGCAGACGTGAAAGAACTCACTATAGATGTGTTTTGATTGTGGAGAAGAAAAAAAACTTTCCGACTTTCACGTCTAGGCTGTGTGTGTGTGTTAGTGTGACCCCCAGTGTTCGTCCGCCGATTTGTGAATGACTTTCAATCCCACTCTCCATAGCTCACGTGTGACTTGCATAAATAGCCTCACGTCCGCATTCTTTCTGCCCCTGCTATCAATTGGCCGCATCTTTTCTTTCTTTCATCAGCCTCTCTCTCACTTAAACGATGATAGCAGTGAGGGCACGAGCCCTAAGACAAATACACACAAGGCTGCCTCTCTGCTGTGTGCGAGAGCAGATACATGCATGGTTATTTCTACTGCTGTGCGCTGATGACTTTAAACCAAACTTTGTGAGGGTCGCCTTCCTTTGCTCTCAGCATGACCTCCTCTGGAATGAAAACGAACACTTTACTGCTCTAACTGACACACACGCGCACGCGCACACACGCGCACACACGCGCGATGACTTCGTATCCATTTTTTCTTCTTCTGGGAAGTGGTGGAGAGCGGACATTTTGCTTTTTCGAGTAAAGGAGGAGGAGGAATAGCTGTCGTAAACAGAGATGAGCACTACAAATAAGCAGGGACGATCCCTGAGTAGGGGTACCTGGATAATTTAGCTTTTCCCTGCCTGCCTGCCGGCCCGCCTGCCCGCCTGCCGGCCTCTGGATTGAGTCGTTCGAGTCGGAGTCGTTGTTGTTGTTCGACACGACGACGACGACGACGACGACGACGACGACGACGACGACGACGACGACGACGACGTCATCAGGGGTGCTTCCATGTTGTACTTCGTTCTGCCATGTTGTACTTCGTCATGATGACCAATGAGTGATAAACCGGATGTTCTGGCAAAAAAGAAAAATAGCCGTAAAACGAAAGTTTTTAAAGCCAAAACTTTTCTTTGTCGGCTTTTTAGCGCAGTAAAACGAATTTTTTTTCACAACATGTCAATCTTACACTTTCAGGAATTCTCCCAGGGACGCCCTTGAGGACCAAGAAGAGTCCAGGACTGATCGTGCTTAGTTTGAAACCGGCTTTCATAGTGATGTTATGACTAGTTTGAGATCTGAGATCATTGTGAAAGCTGATTTTACGGCACAAGTCTACGGAGAAGAACGAGCCCGGCTTCGTCATCACGAGCAACAGGACTGGAGATCACTTCTCAAGATGCTTCATTGGCTTTATTGGCGTCGAAATTCTTGTACACACTACGAACGTACATAAAATCATTGAAACTTGTTTAAGTACGTTTATTTCAACTACTACAGCTAAATCAGCGGGTTACCGACGACCTTTTAACCGAAATACAGAGTGTTGAACAGAGAGAGAAAAAGAGACAATCATGTATGGATCAGGTGGTTCCCCATCCTTGGCCCGCCACACCAGGATTAGGGGAGTCGTGGCCATGCGAATGGTGAGGATGGTGCTGGTGGTGGAGTTGAGGGTGAGTGTGAGTATATCCGGGAGAGCTCATGTAGTGTCCGTTAGGTCCAGCGCCTGCACTTCCGACCTCACCTCCGCCGCTGCCGCCGCCGCCGCCACCGGCATAATACATTCCGAAGTATTGCGGCGGGTAGCCGCCGTTGCGGCCGCCGAAGCCAACGGCGGCGGCGGATTCTTCGTTGTAGTCTGTGGCACAGTGAGAAGAGGAGGAAATTGGCGGCTGAGAGTGAGGCGGCAACGATGGGCTGCTGTGCGGAGAAGGCGTGCTCTGAGACGACGGACTCGACGACGACGGGTGGTACGGGTGTCTCACGGTGGCAGCGACTGCTGCGACCGAAGCCTGGGCGGGAGGCCAGTACTGATCAGGCGTGTAGGCCGCGGCGGCCGCTGCCGCCGCCGCCGAGTTGTTGTTGAAAGCGGCGTCGAAGTGTGTGTAACCTCCGCCGCCAGCTTCATTCGGATCTTTCCGTCTGGGCGAAGACGACGAGGACGCCGCCGCGGCAGCAGCGGCTGCCGCAGCGGCCGCCGCTGCCATCTGCAACGGCGTCGTGGGTGGTGTCAGCGGATCCTCCCGCTGCTCACCTGCTGCTGTGGCGGCCGCCGGACTCGACTGCGGCGTACGTGTAGTTGACGTGGCCGCGGCTGACGCAACAGACGTGACAGGCGACGACGAGGAAGATGAACACGAGGGCTGCTTGTTGGGGTTGTTGTTGTTGCTGCTGTTGCTGCTGCCGCCGCTACCACTGCCGCCACCGCCGCCGCCTTTGCCACCCGCTTGCTGTCGCCTCCTCCGAGGCTGATACTTGTATTCGGGATGTTCACGCTTGTGTCTCAGTCGCAGTCGTTCCGCCTCGCGCTGGAAAGGCATCTTTTCATCCTCCTTCAGGATTCTGAAAGGCACAAGAAAGGCATAACTTTCATCCATTGACACTCTTGTTGTGTTGGTAAAACATTGTGCTCGAGCTTTCGTTCGGACAGGATCGTTTTTCCATCGCCTCCTCCTACATTCATGCTCATACGTACACACACATGGGGGGGAAGTGAGGGAGGGGGGATGGAGGAGTGACAAGACCTTTCTTTGTTGATGCGCTCAGTGCAGATCTCGTGACTTTGATAACAAGAGGCGGCGATTCGTGCCTCCTCAAATTGCATGACAAATGACCCAATGCATAACTCTGGAGAAGCCAGGAGAATTTGGCTTGAGCGCCTCACATGCGAGCATGTATGGACCATGATATCGTCGTGCCCCCTGGCAGCTACTGAAATGCAGTCGACATTCAACTTGGTCCAGCTGCGGAGAGCAGCAATCGATCCCTCGTTGCGCGCTCTCAATGTGGCGAAGGCCACGTGCAACAGCGGGTGGTGATCGCGGCCGAAGCCAAGGCTGGCCTTGGGCGTCCCCTCACCCGATCAGCCTCAAAAAATACAGACTCATTGAGTCTTAAATTGACTCTATTTTACATTTCTACAAGCTGACGCAGAGCAAAGATTAAAGTGTTTGGCCGAAATAAGCAAATTAATTCTCGCAAGTGAACTTCACTGACTCTGGAGTCAGCCCTGAAACAACTTTGCTTTCAAGAGCAACGAGTTGAAAGTGTCCAAGATCACAAAAAGGATCAGAGTTGAGTCTGCAAGTGAGAAGAACTGATTGGTTTTTCCTCAAACACGTAATATTCCTCCACAAATTGACTGACGCAGTAAAGACAACAGCAATGGAGTGGAAAAAGGCCTCTGGTGGCGTCAACTGACACCAAAACTGGAAAAGAGGCCTTATTCTTTATCAAAGATGTAGTTTCCTCATGCACATTTTATTGCTCAATGAGGGTCGTTTCGCAAGAAATCAGACAAAGACAGCTCATTTTTGGAGGCAGGCTAGGCCCAATGGGCCCAGACATTGCCAGGCCCCCAAAATGCTTGAAAGGGTAAAATGGCGCTTCAGCATCTTTGCTTCACATCTTTTTTTTACTCTGCTTCATGCACTTTCGAGGGTCGCCAGATGGATGCATAGAAGAAAAGTGGATTGGTTTTCCTGCATCAAACAGGCCTTAAGCTGAATCAGTTTGATCTTTCCTAAGTCGAATGTTGACTTCACGGACGAGGAGGTCCAATGGGTGGTAAAGTACTGTAGCATCACCCAAGACCGTTCTAAGCAAGAGCTCTAAGAAGCCTCTTCGACATCCCCCCCCAAAATCGACTACGAAATTGGGTATGGAGATGTCGACGACGTTGGCGGCGGCAGCGGCGGCGGCGGCGAAGAAGAAGAGGAAGAATGGACAAACAAATGTTTGCACAGTGGAACCATTTTCTGAAATGTGACTCCGAATTTTCTCTCTCGATGGCCGTTCTGTGGCTTCTGTCTGACTGTTAAGAGGTGCCAAGTCAACAACTCTTAACCTATGCCAGGAATTTCTAGTTCAAACTCACACCAGCAGATTGAGGGTAATGTGAAATAAAAAAAAATGATACTTCTTGAAGAATTTTGGTGAAAAGATGTTGTCATCACTTCTTACCCGAACGCCACGAATTGCTTTGTTTTTCTTACTTTACGCCGCATTTTACGCCTATTTGGTACTAATTTGCCAAAGAATCTCGGCATTTCCAGCGTCTTTTCTTGCGTCAGCTGACACTCGAATAGTGCGAATAACTAGTGATGGGCGCCTGCCAGACTCGAGTGGGATCAAACGGGGTGAAACTTTGAGCTGAGGTTGTCGAAATGTCTTCGTCAGCTCGAGATGTTACTGAGTGAAACATCAGTTACTCAAAAGTTTGCGAGAGTTGTCAGGAAAAAAAGACATTTTCTTTCGCTCGCAGCTCATTTTAGTCGCAATGCATCACTACTTTCTGCTCATTTTAGTGCAATGCATCACTACTTTCTGCTCATGTCCGTGCGCATGATCAACCTTTTCCAATTTGTTCTTTCATCTTCCTATGTACCCTGATTCAGCTCACTCACCTCCAGAGCTTTCCCAGCGTTTTGCTCAGCTCGGCGTTGTGGAGACTTGGGTACTGATCGCCCAACCTTCTCCTTGCCGCTTGGGCCCAGACCATGAATGCGTTCATGGGCCTCTTCACGTGGGTCTTCCGCTTGTCCATCCTGGAGAGACAAAGAAAGCGAGGGATTGCGTCAGTGATCCTTGTCAGACTGAGGCTGCGACAAAAGGGACAGAAAGAGAGAGAGAGAGAGAAGCGAAGACCAGGACGATGTTGTGGTGGTTCTGGCTGTTGCCACTGTTGCACAGCGACACGCAGTCGTTGTTCAGGAGAGACAGAGAGAGGCCAGCTTCTTTTCAACATGAGAAAGGGCACATCTCTCATTCACACACACACAGATCTACGTGGGGAATTTTTTTCATTGCTGGCAATGACTCTCATGAGTGAAAGCTTTAAAAATGTGGTCTTCAACTATCTGGTGCATTTGTCCATTTGCGAACAGTGACTCAGCTGCACTCACTTGTTCGCTAGCGGGGCCAGAGTCCAGTCGTAGCCCTTGAGCAGTTTATCGACGGCGGCGTCCAACCTGGCCTGCGTCTGCTGATCAAACTCGATCACGTCGTACTCGTCGTGGTTCATCCCATAGGCGAGAGACGATGACGACGATGACGACGTCGTCGCCGCCGAGGACGATGAGGGATGATCCTGGTGCTGCAAGTGGTGCTGCAGATGCTGCATTGCTCACTTCTCATGTACTTCTCCTTCTTCTGGCCTATCAGCTTAACCCTTTTTTTGTCCCATAACTTGGACGAGCACAAGCAGAACAACTTTCCTGGTGAGCGACAGAACAAAAAGATCTCTGCTATACTTCTTGTGTCAATTACGCCGAGAGTGAGAAGAAGTGGACGGCCAACAACGATCGATCCGCGGATGGGTGGCTGCGAACAACTGATTCACTCATCGGGCGTTCGCAGCTCAGATCGCCGTTGGAAAGATCTCCTTCCTCGCCACGCCTTTTCCGTCTCCACCGCCAATGAGGAGACGAGCGTGTCAAAGGAGAGGAAGGAGAGGAACGCACACTTTCCCGCCCTCTCGGCGAGCGCGCGTGTGCTAATGAGGAAAGTCTACTGCGGCGGCTGCGACGACGACGACGACGACGACGACGACGACGACGACTTGAGCGAGGCCAAGAAAACTCACGAATAGGCTTATACGAGGTGAAAGGTTAAGCAGTCCAAATCGAGTCCAAAACATGGTCTGCGCGAAAAGAGACCTTGAAAGTCGTTACTTTCCAAGTCCTCGTTGGAGCCTTGATTCAAGAGTCTTTTCAGCCCGATCATCGCAGGTCTCGAGGTGACAAGATAATGGAAAGAAATTGAGCTCTTTTCTTCTGCTGCTCCTCTCCACTTTTTGCCACTTTTCCTGGACAAACAGAGCAGCGAGCGGAGGAGGAAAAGAAATTAGTCGAGGAGGTGTCACGAACACTTCAATGGATGGCAATTTTGCTCCAGCGCTAATGGATCTTTCTTTCCTCCTGCCAAATGTATTATCTTTTTCGAGCATTTGTCAACCTTTTTTATTGTCATCTGCCCCGGGGATCTTGTCGTGGTCTGTCCAAGCAGGAGCTTCGTGGTCGACGTCACCTTCAGGCGGGTCAAGTCAGCGTTCAGAGGAGCTCGAGTCAAGGCGGAACCGAGATTTTTGACTCGAGCTCCATCAACTCAAAGGGGGCGTTGGCAGCTTAGGTTAGAAAAGCACAATAAGAGCAGCGTTCAAAGGCTTCTCCAAACTTTGGAGATTGCAGCTCTTCGTACGCTGACGTTGGACAAGGCCTTTAGCGCCATCGTGGTAGACGTTGTGCACCGTGACCATGAAGTGGATGGTGCAAACTTGGGACTTTTCTTCGGTGATGGAACGCAATAAATGAATTTGATTCCATGGTTTTGAGTTCAAAGGGCGACAACAACGTTTCAAACAGGCTTAAAATGGTTGACTCTTACTTATATTCACTACATCAAGTGATTGTTTGATCGGCGGATTCTACTGAGGGTCCACATAAGATTGTACGTCCGCTGTATTTTGCATGGCTTTGGATCGTTTTAAGTGTTGCCATTGATGGTGACCTTTATTGTGTGACACTTTAGATCTGACTTCTGTACGGATTCATGGTCTGAGTGTCCGATTTCGAGTGGAATCATTTTCATCCATATTTGCGTGGATGTTTTTAAGCGTGTTCCACTGTACAAAGATACGGCGACGGCAGGAAACAAACTTGCTTCGGACCGAATTGCTGTTGATGTGTTTATTTAGCTCGTTGTAACCATGTGTGATAGTGAATTTTCCCTATTTTCCACATCCAGAATTCACTGTGTTAGGAAAGGAGACAAATTCGCCAGAGTCAAATTCGTGCAAGTTCAGGAGGGACAAACATTGAAGATGTAGTCCAGATGCAGATATGGGCATGTACGGTATGGAAGAAGCATTCAGGTCCCTTGGACATCCTATCAACTGCAAGGAAACTATGGAGCGTGATGCATTGAACAACATTATAGAAGGCAAAATTTGACACTGACCGCATGAGAGAAATTTAATTTTTTGAATGCCGGGATTGACTTTTCTGGCACTCGAGCAACTGACAAGAATGCCTCACTGACGTTGCATCCACTCAAAATTATTTTTTCCACAATCTATGCAATCTCACTCTTTTTTCTAACTCCTGTAATAGCTTCTGTTGCGATAATGTTATACCAACTAAGGATTTAGGGTACTTTTGGACTATTTCGCAGAAAAATAGCCTGGAATTTTCTATCATACTTCTTGGTGTCGATGTCAACTTTTTTTTCCAATCGTTATGGGAGGAAAGTCCATGCGGAAATTGTGCCACTGAGCGTGGTAACTTTCATCTTCCCTCACTTGTTTAGTGAACGTTCTGGTTTTTTCTTGGAAGCCGGAAGTTGGGGAGATTCTTCCCGTGCCCTTGTGACTTTCCGACATGACTTTCGTGTTAAAAAAGACACTCTGTCCGTGCGGAATTGACTCATCGTGTCTCATGATCGTCTGATCGAGGTATCATAGATAACGCTTACAATCCAACCTCAACCAAACGATATGAAGCGCTCAAGTACCGCGATACTTGGACTTGCGTTACTCTTGACTGCCAGCGGTATTCGGGATGAAAAAAAAAGTACTGCCAACCGCATCAATGTAATGAGCGGTACAAGTACACGGTCAAATGGCAGTGTAATATTATAACGTTACTTTGTAACTGTTCATTGTTAACTTTGTTAATCCTCAGCTCGAGCCTCTTGACGCCAAATGTAGGACACCGAAAGTATAGCGAAAAAGCACCGAGATGGGGGAGTCAAACTCCGCATTCGATACCGCAGTTTTGCAAGAAGCGACGAATCACAAGTTTTTGCACCGCTGCACATTTTGTACGGTACAGTAGAACCTGGCTTAGCCAACAAACGTCTATAGCTTATGGACTATTTTCTTTCCCCGCCACCATTTGGTTAGTGCAGAAGTTTTGGCCAACAAACATACTTTTTAGGTGTGTTCATGGGATTGACTATGACTCTTCTCACCGTGCGACACCCGGAGACGCAGGCTCGCGAGCCGGCTCGAGCCGCCGGAATTCAGCTCGTCGCCACCCCTAACCAGGAGAGAGAAGCCAGAGCCAGATCAGTCCGGATTCGCGAGCTTCTTCCAGAAAAAGATTGTTTAAGTACTGAACAAACTGTCTCATTACTGTTTCTTTCCCAATCTGTACCAGGACAAGCTCGGATTCAGCGGACTCGCGCAGCCACACCTGCAAGGCCAAGACCTTGTTGTACCTCCTTCAGTTTGGGATGTCGGTGCTGTGAGTCCTGGGACTCGTGTGGTTGGTCCGGCCCGCGGCAGCCGCGGCAGCCGCGTCCGTCAGCTTCCTGGAGCCTGAGACGGTCATAGATCACCAGAAGTAGTTGCCTCGCGCCGCTGTCACTCTTCTCAGCAATGCGTGTCGCCTGTGGCATTCCGAGTGCCGCAAAACAGTTTTCGCTTCGCGTTACCTAACACTTATTCGCCCGTTTCCGCCGGGGTCTTTTTTTTTTTTTCAAAATTTTTCACCCACCAAAATTCTCGAGGGCGAAACACAAACTCACAGTTTGAACGGTCTTTTTTTTTTAAACAAAGATTGAATAAGGCAAAAAAAAATTTTTCCTTCATAAATAGGCTTTTCTTGTATGAGAAAGTAAGAGAATAAAGACTTTCTTCACTGCTTTTCCACCTCAACGCTGTTCTTATCGAGTCGTCATTCTCTGGCTCAGCTGATCCAATTGTGAAGAATTCCATTTTTGGAAGAAAAAATACAAGTTGTCACTTTCCAAGAGGACAAGTGAGGATCCTTGGTAAGGTGGGATTCAGCGGACCACGCTGGATTGAAGGCTGACCAGGTGTGAGTCTTGCACGCGTTGCCCACGTTGTCAGTGTCCCTGCCCACGTCAGAGTACCGACACAGACTCATTTGCCAACATTGATTTATCAATGCATGCACACAAGATGATCGAATTAACTCTTATTCAGTGGTAACGAATATATAAGTGAAGGTCAACCATGCTTTGGGTGCTGAATGAAATTCATCACGTAGATATTCTTAAGCTGACGGCTCTTTTTCAGGAAAATCACCAAAAATACCAGGAGAAAACTCATTTTTTCGCGTTTTCTTTTAAAATCTTCCAGCATTTGACTTTCGGCAAATTGACTTTCTGACATTTGACTTTCACTTGCTCCTCTAATGAAATGTTCCTTCCTTCTTCGCACATCCCGCTACATATATATAACACAGGGAAATCGACTGCGACCAAGCCCAGGACGAGATCGTTCGCCTCCATGGAGACGTGCATCATGGTGTCCGCCGGCTAGAAGGAGTACGGCGGGGAGAGGGAGAGGCAGAGACAATGACGAGAGATGGCCAGAGGAGATTGGCGACGCTGTTGTTCACCTTCCAGTAGAGTTGCGCATCCTCGTGGCCCACCCTGTACCGTATGTAGAGCATGTGGCCATGCCAATGATGTCAGAGCGTCACCTCATTGCTGGAGCCATTCTAGTCCCAACTGTACGAGAAGTTCTGACATTGCACACACAAGTTCTGTGCTACACAAACACCCATATGATATCTGCACTGCACGTCCAGGGTCTGCAGACGCACGCACGCACGCACGCACGCACGCACGCACAGCGCATGTGCATACGAGCGAGGAAGAGACTCCTCCCTTTTATGGTCGAGCAAGTTCTTTTGTCGGGGGCAGAAAGAGCAAGAAAATTTGGCCGCGAGACTTTCGGCTCCAGTAGTCAAAGGACGCGAACACCGACGCCATCGCAGATGTCTTCCGAGCCGCCTCCTCCGCCTCCCCCGCCTCCTCCGCGTCCGCCTGGTGCGCCCGCGCGGCCCTGGAACCGTCTTCACATCCTCTCTCTTCCTTCCTTCCTTCCTTCTCATCTGTCCTCACGTGTGAGTCGACCTCTGATGGCGAAGTCATGAGCTCAGCTTTTGCCTCCTTCCGAATTTGCCAACTTAACGGACGTGAAAACACGCGCGCGCACACCAAAGTGGAGGAAAATCTACTCTGGTCGACCGTAAATGACTCTAATGAGGGAGTTCAGGCTGCCGACGCGGTCGTGGGTGGCTTTCGGGACGACCCACAAGTCAAGCTGCGTGGGGAGAGGACTCGCCCAGGTGGACACAGCCGTGGCCCACAGGTCCGTGTCGACGGTGGTTGACCAGTGCTTTCCAAATGAGGCTCAATCATTGCGCTATTATGTAATCACAACGAAACCATTTTATTAGTTCGTCACAGATGCACGATGGCTCCAGAGAAGGGTGAACGATGACGCCGCAACTGTTGCAACCAACTTGCTGTTTTCATCATAAGCTACGTGGATATTCAATTTTTGCATATGGAATTAGTGGAGAGAACCTCGATTTTCGGAACTTTTGGATGCCGACTGAATTCTTGTGTTGTTGAGGATTTTTCTTTAATTCTTTCAGGACTATGAAGTGCTCAGAAGCTGTACGAAAATTAAATACTACATTGTACTAAGCACAGAATTTTCCCTCAATTTGCGTGCCGCAAACAACGCAGTACGTTTTTTGTGTGCTATATGCATATACTGCTTCGTACGGTATTTGTTAGCGGCCCACTCGACAGGCCACGAGGCCGACCTCGACCTGGCCAAGGTCGCGACCTCGACCCAGGACTCTTACGTCGGCACATCTACCCAAGAGAAGGCTTACTTCATCATACCCAACACATCTGCGCGTGACAGTAGGACTTACCTTTTGGCTCGTGGCCACGGGCATGTCCGACCTGTCCAACTCCAGGTGCGACGAGCAGCTGGCAGAGACTGAGTTGGCCACGGGCTTGTCCGACCTGTCCAACTCCAGGTGCGACGAGCAGCCGTCAGAGACTGAGTTAACCGTCCAGGCCTGGGACAAGTCGAGGTCGCCGGCAAAAAACATGAACGTGTGTGGTCTGTTTATCCTGTGGTACAACAGAAAGGCCACGTACATTTCACCATGACTTTCCTTTTAGTTGTTCCCTCTAAAAAATTGACATTGACTTGATTTATACAAAAAGTGGAAAGTACGCAAAGCTTTCGGAAGCTTTCAGAATTCTCCTCCATTGCCATTCAACTTTCCGACATGCACTTTCCACAGTACGACAGTCTGCTTTTCTAGGGTTCAGCTACTACTGACCCACCCTGTAGAAGTGTACGTACGCGTGCGCAGTGACTGCACTGGAGTCGCACAACTGACAAGCTTTCCGAGCACAAAGCCTTGAAGACGAAGTTGACGCTTCTTACGCAGAGGACGCTTGTACTTGTACTGTCATGCATGTACAGTAGGCACCGCTTATACAGTCACACTCGGGATCTGGCAATTTTGGCCTCGTAACTTGTTATCAAGCTACAGCTGTCAACGACGTAGAAAACACGCTTTACTGTACTTTTCAGAGTCACAGATGACTCTCAAGTGTTGGCTGCTGCAGAGAAAAATGGCCTCTTCAACAGTCCTCCTTAGTTTGTCCAACAATCGGTCACCAAACTTCTTGCAATCTGTCAGTCTTCGGTTCGAACTTCTGACGTACGATTATTGGACCACTGTCCATTTTTACTATGCTGTCATTCGAGGAATATCTGCGCATTTGGCGCCATCTGCAATCTAAACATTGCGTTATTACCCACGGACAAAAAAAAACCCTTGTTGCAGTCAAAGATCTGGGTTTGACATGTCCGAGGCCCGTAAAAGTCCTCCGATGTCCCAAACCCGGATTGGAAGCACCATTTTACGAGTTTACAAAATACGGTTACGACCACGATCCATAGATTATTGACCTCGGAAGTAGTGCAGCTTGTCCTCATATCCAGCAGTTACAAATTGTGTAAAAAATGCTAAAAAAAAGTCGGCATAACCGGAATTCGACCTTTTAAGCAAGACGAATCTATCAGACACTTCATAAATGGTCCTTTTAGTCCTCGGGATCAGAAATTTTGACCCTGTCAACGAACTGACCTCACATCCCATGACCTCATAAACGCTGTCTACGGTGCTGAGCTTTTCCATGCACGTACGGAAAGCGCTCAAAAGTCGTCCCAAAACTCTCTGTCTGTGTTCCGTGCAGAGAATTTGGGTCACGTGGGCTTGCCCATTATCGAGCAAATCTCTCCTCTCATAAATGGTCTCGCTTGAGCAAATGCAAAAGATCATTTGTCAATATTTCATCTCTCTTCGTCTTGGGGAAAAGGAAGGATGAGTTAGAGACATGTTTAGAGCGTTGGAACAGCAAAAAAGAGAAAAAGAGGGGGGAAAAAGTCTGCGTAAATGTCCGCAAAATTGTCGAGGAGGGAAGGTTTAAACCTCACACAGATGCTTGAACATCCGCTGATACAGTTTGATGACGAGGGGAGTCGGTGTCGAAGCTTCGGAGCGTGCGGCGCCCTCTAGCGGGTCAGACATCCGGGCACCCACAGGATGGTGAGCCGGTGGTGAGGCGGCGGGGGCTTGTCCACAAAGGGCTTGAGCTCACGGGCGAGTTCCCAGGGCGAGGTGGTCAAGGTAGAGCACCGGCAGCGTCAGGTCGGGAGGGACCGCCAGGGTAGTGACAAAAGATGACGGTAGAGGGCGGTAACAATCGGTGTGAAGCTGCGATGCCCATGGGTTGACACCTGTTGTCGGGTAGTGAGGTTAGTCATTTATATATGGTGGGCCTCTCAGGGCGTCGTCTGTCCAGGGGAGGTGGTCTTGGTATCAGAGGATACGGGCGTTGCTGCTGTATTTCGCCAACAAGTTGGGGGTCGTCACTAGTTCACTGCACTCACGGTGCGCGTCACCATCAAGGGCAAAAATTGCTATAATTTTTTAGATGTCCAAAATTAGTCCTGAAGAAAAAAAATTTCAACTGATTTTACAGTATCATGTAACTTTAAATGCATTTGGGCATAGCTAAACCCCCTTTTCCATTTTCATTTGACTGCAAAGTCGTCAAATGGCATGCAGTTTCAAATTTTGGACACCCACGGAAAATCCCAATTTTTGACTTAGCCTAGTACTTACTTTTAAAAATACTGAAATAACATACGCAGTACTATAGAGTTGGTGTGGGCTATGGTTATGGGTGAGGTTGGCCAACTGAACACAGACAGAACAACAGTTGTTTTCAATCACCTGCGAGATACTTTTTATCCATGACAGTCAAAGATTGTTCAAGGTTGCATGAGAAAAGCCAATAAGTATCATAACTAAATTATCTATATATTAACGACGCATATTGTAGTACTATATGTACCCGACTTGGACGACTGCATGAGGGTCAGTTTATATCCCTCAGGTCTGGGGGATATGAACTGATCCCGAAAGTCAAAACAGGGTACATATGAGGACTACAATATGCATCGGTAATTTGTAATGTAATGCACGATTTTTGGAATCTCGGTAATTTTAGCGATGCTACTGCTACTTTGACCTTCCATTAGATTTGTGCAAGAAATATAGAAAATTTCAAGTCTCCGAGTGGTGAATCACAATACTTCCCTATGGACAGGGAAATGTAGAGCAAGAATATTTCCCAATACATATTTATATCAGTGAATAAGCGGGGAAATATTATGAAAACTTTGCATGACTATCTGGAGGTGGTGGAAAGACAGGGAGACCAAGGATGACTGCCGTGAGAACGACCCTTTCAGTGACTCTACTAATGCTGGTGTATGCGTATGAAGCATGATATAAAGTTTTTGTTGATTACAGTTTTTGCACGTATGATTTGTGCATTTACCAGAAATGTCATTTTCAGGCATATCTTCGTAGTTGAGATCAAGAAGCAAAGTAAAAATGGGTCGTTCGGTTTAGCCCCTCGATGGTGTCGCGCACTCTTCTTCATTGGTAATACTTCTAGTGAACATTAACGAGAAATTACGATGGTGCAGGGTTCTTGTGGGTAAGTCCAGGTCCCGGCTAGTAGTGTTGGCGATTGGGATCTTGTGACGCAATTTATTGTCACCCAAGACCAAGGCCCAGATTCTATCAGTCTGCTGAGTCTTCCGTGCTACAACTCTGGCTGGAATAATGTCCTCCAATCGGGAATTGGCCTCTTGCAATGTTCAGTTCTGTGGCATCAGCAATTTTGATCGATCTGGGTAGAACCCACAGGCTCCCCATTGACCAAACATGGTTCTCGGTTGGTGATGTGGACTCTTGGTTTGTCAGGGACGTCAGTCTGCCCCCCTCCCCTCTGCATAAGAAGTCCTAGCTGTGTAGATGGTCCCAATTTGTTGCCTTCAACGTAGGCCCCAAGAGGTTGACGGCATCTGACAAACCTCCCATGGCTTCTGGCATAAAGTGGGAGACTTCTTCTGTGAGTGCTATCCTGAGTTGGTGTGGTCCGGAGACTTCCCCAGAACTTGCAGGGTAGTCCCCTCCTGAGCAGTGGCTATGCTAGATCTGCCTGATATAGGTAGCTCTTGGCTAAGATAGATGCTGGCTCTCTTGGCTAATTTCTCTTCGACGAGGCTGCGCCATGTGTTGCCGGAGTCGATGGGGGCCCCGCATTGGTTTTGCACAGTGATGGATCGGCGTAGTCGGTCTTCATGATGGTCTACATTCGTGAGCTTTACTGAAGTTACAGGCGTTGGGTGAACTTGCAGAGGCTCTGGAGGAAACTAATGGGGATGGCCCAATCATAAGTGGACAAAGTTAAAAGTATACAAGAGGAAGAAGGCTGCATGAACCAGGCGATGGTGGACTATCAAATTGGTCTTATTGCTGATATGAGTCATGGTCATTGCGTGGTCACTCCTTGAAAGCTTGGACCAGGGGGAGGGGAGTATGGCAAGCTGCAGAGGATGACCTTGTGCACCCTCACTGAGGCTGTTCTTCATCCTGGCAGTACAATGCAACATCAAAGATCAGAACAAGTTCCTTGGCTCATTTGTTGTTTTTTTCTCACTTGGATGTGTCAATAATATGAAGATGAAATGAGAAAATCCTTTATCATGCCTGGTACTACAATGTGGCATGCTTCACAGCACAGGGCAGATATGAAGAAGTGCCACACATGAGCACTAGCAGCTCCCTCATTTGGCTCTCCTCTCAACCAAAATATTTACAGGATCCCGAACTATGGTATAATGAGTTGCATCCTGCACCCCGAAGCACTCATATTTGGACTTGTAAAATGAGCCTCAAGAACTTAACATGCTGTGAGTGTCGTGACACCATTTTTTTCACTCCCCCTGTTTGAAAATTAGTAAGCCATTTGTGAGATCAAAATCACACCTGCTGCGACTACAACACTTCATTTTTGGCACTGAAATTGAGGGATTTGGGTCCAGGAATATCACAAAGCCAAACTTGTCAAACAAAAAGTTTTTGAAGCCATGTATGTTTTGCTGTTGAGGGATCAAGATGATCAATCAATACAGTTCTATGACCATGATAAATACTCGAGAGTAAATTATCTTAGCCAGACATGGTCCTATGGGACTGACTTCCTACTACATTTGTCTGACTACAATCAGGCAGACATCATACAACATTCTTATACTTCAATCAGCCAAACAGATGCGTACTTCTCAACTGTTGACTGTGCGAAGCGCGAGTGGGGCAGGGGTAGCAATGATTTAGAGGGCGGAGACAGACGTAGACGTCTCACACCGTGTGTGTGCGCAATGCATGCACACACCAACACACGCACACACCACACACACAGAGCTTTATGTGTTTGCTAATCTTTCTACGCAGCAAAGCGGGTCGAGTTCGTCGGATACATATATGGAGATGAGCAGGTAGCTCTGAATGATTTTCCCCAAGGCTTCTAAAAAAGCTGCTCCTTCTGTTACAGATGCTCATCAATTCAGTTTCATTCAATGAATACATTTACTCTGCACCTTCAGCCACAGCAGTTAAAAAAGGCTCTAATCTTCAGCAGCTTTCCCATGTTCATTAGGACTTGGGAACACGTGTGTTAAAGGTGTTAGAGGTACAACTCCATGGGTAATATTTTTTTGCTACAGAGCTTTCATTTATGTACCTATGGAGCAGCGCAGAGGTCTTATGTGCAATTGTATTGATTTATATGAGAAAGTTGATTTCTTTGTACACAGGGTGCGCCATATTGCCTCTAAAACTGATTTTTGTACAATTTTAAAGTCGGCGCCAAACTTTCTGTGAACTACTCAGACCCAATAGTCATCATTTTGTTGTGCTGTACTTTCGTGAGTATCTGCCATGGTTTTGGTGAACTGAGGAACAGAATTTTCGAGCGCACTCTGGCTAGTGACAGGCCGATGAACATCTGCCAGCTGTTCGGTGCGGCCAGGTTCAGTATGTACACAGTGTTCACCAGCTCCACCAACAAAAGGCAGACACTCAGCAGCGTCCTGGGAGTACCAGTCCTGGGAGGATAAAGTCTGTTCTCGCCGAAGACAAGGTGAATGAGGCGTCCGTTATATCTAAAGTGACCGCCAACCCTTCCACATCAGTGAGGCACCTTGCCAGGGTCCATCTGATGACTCAGACGACCATGGGGAGGCTGATTATGGAAGACTCAACTCTGAAGTTACTTGCAACGCGAAAGGTGCAGATTCTGACACCAAGGACAGTGAAAGAAGCGTCTGGAGACAGGCAAGACCATTTTTTGAAGCTCTAAGCAAGGTTCTAGCCTTCAGTGATGAAAAGGACGTTACTGTCTGCCGGCACCTCAGCGGGAGGAATGATCGATACCCTGCCACTGCCGCTCAATTTCCTGCCCCTGGGTTCAAGGGTCAGCTCAGGGAGACACCACAGCCAGGTCAGCATGCTAAGGTTAATAATGAGAGATGCCAAGAGCTTCCTCCCTCCCGTCATGCTACGGATGTAGCATGACGGGTGGGACGAAAGAGAGCAATGTGACTTCAGCATGGATACCATTGGGCACAGAAACATCCTCATCCATCTTGTCCTCCCTTTGTCAGTGCCCTCTATGGCCCAGGCAACTTTGTCTGGACCAAGGACGGTACCAATGTGTTCACACCTGATTTCTGCCAAGACTACGTGACCGCCATCTAAAGCAAACCTTGCCCTCTACTTCAGTATCTGGGTGTACATCAAGAAGGAGGGCAGCACAGCTCCCCGCAGGAATATGGACTCACTGAAGAATGCTGTGTGGATGAGTGAGGGCTGCATGACTAAGTACTGCACCACCTTTTCGTGTCTAGTGGGGCTGTGATCTATAGTGAAGGTGGTGCCTTTGAAAAAAAAAACCAACTATGCCCGTGAAAGTAAATGCAACAGAACTCGTGCTCGTGAACCATGTTCACGTGCACTCGTGAACCTGGTTGCTCCAGGTTCTCTGTCTGGACGTGTGTGAGACAATATGGCTCATCCAGTGCGTACAGAGGCTCAGGCTCGTGTTGAATCTAGAGTTCGACTCAAATAACAACAGCTTCGACCCCCCTTTCCTTTTGACTGCTCAGCTGCGTGGAGGCCACTGAGCCGAGCGTTTATCATTGTCAATCCCACCTCTCAGCCAAATTTGGTCACCTCTGCGTCGAGAATGCCATCTCTATACCGAAATAACATAAGAGTACTATACTCAGACATGAGCATGGGGATACAGAAGGCCCTTTTTTTAGGGTGGTGGTGGTGCAGCCTCCCCTGGCAACTGCACAGAGATGTGTATTAGGCGAAAGAGGTCTCACTTTTAACCTCCTAAAATGGTGGTGGGTCATCAACTACCACCAATATTTAAGAAGTTTCGTAACTCATTTAAAAATGTAATTAACACTTGGGGTTTCAAACCTACAGAAACGGTATCCCTCGAGTGGAGTGAAAACTAAAAAACACAGCTAAGATTGATTAACGGAGTGGAAGGAGTTGGGGCCAGTTTTATTAAACAGCCAAGTATTGTCTGCTTAAAATAATGTGCTCCCATCAAGGAAAATTTCCTGCTGGCTTGTCACCTTTTGACAGGCTAAAAAAATTTTCTTACTGGTAAAATCATCCATTTTCATAAGCAAAATGTGTTTAGTAAGGCTGCTTAAGTCAATAAGTTTTTTATTATGTTCCCAGGGGTTATTTCCATGCCTGCAGAAGGCCTCTGGGCCCCTCGGGCAAAGGAGGGCCATGTTCCCAAGGAAAACATAGTCCTAGAGGACTGGCTTTCGACTCATTTTGATCAGGAGCTCAAGCTTCACCAGATGGGCTGCTGATACCTGGAATCAGTCAAAAATGTTTGCTCACCCTACCCTACCAGCCTGTGCTCATGCGTGACGATACGTACGGAGTGGCCGATAAGTCTGGGACCCCAATCTTTTGACTGTCACTCTCTTACTACGACAGGTGTCACACTAAAATTTTTGGATGAAATAGCTGTGTATCTTTCCAACAAATGATATTTTATAAGTTTTCGCAGAAGCCCCCTGCATGTAGTGATTTGTCCAGACATGGAACAACTTGAGTGCACGCAGCACAGACAGTGTCCTCAGAGATCTCAGATCAGGTCTTCTTGGGGGCAGTCCCCAGCGCCGCAACATTTGTGTGGAATTTGGCACAAGCCCTGGCGTCAAGGATGGATCATAGACTGAAGTCCATCGGTTTGAGGTCAGGACTTGAGGGTGGCCAGAGGTCCTTGACTCCGAAGTGTGAAAAATTCACTTGACACCACTTTTGCGTCACTCAGGTGGTGTGGGACGGTGCCCTGTTCTGCATGAAGCTGAATGGGGTATAGCCATACGCCTCCTGTGGCTACGGCATCACTTTACCCTTGAGTATGAACCTGTTCAGCTTCTGAGTAATTTTTACCCCTTCAGGGACAAAGACGAGGGGCGTTTTCTTGCCATCAGGGAGGATCCCTGCCCATATCATGAATGAGGCTGGTTTCTGGTGCTGAACCACTGCTCTGTTCTCCATGGGGAGCTCCTTGATGTTCTTGCAAAAAAATGCGATCAAGGATCTCCTTGTCTGAATAGAGGACTGGGCCAATTGTGCTGTCCTTGAGCTTTTATGAGCAGAATCTTGCTTCTGTCCCCTCCTCTTCGTCCTGTTTGCTTTGGAGTGTACCTCGACCTTGACTTTTTTGTAGGCCTTAAGCCCCAGATCCTCTTCCATCACTCTCTCCATAGCGCTCTTGGCCATCTCTTTGTCCTTGACCATCTTGTACAATGTGCATGCTCCTGGAAGGGTTGTGGCAGAGATTTCCCCTGGTACTCCTCCCTTGACCTCAGGGGTCCTGACAATGATCGGACAGCCACTGCTTGGCTTGTCATTGATGTCCCCAGTCTCTATATACCGATTGACGGTGTTCCAAATGAACTTCTTGGTCACGTTGTTCTCCTTGAGGATCTGTCTGATTTCACTGTTTGTTTTTCCCACCTCATGCAGCTCGACCATGCTCGCTCTGAGGCTGTTAATGGCATCCATGGTCATTGTAGACACGACTTGTTTTTTTGAATTTTGTTTATGTTTTACGTGAGCGTCAAATTTGAACAAATATTTGTATAGCTTAATGAGCTACAGCCATTTTAAGGTAGGGGTCCTGGACTTGTCAGCCATGCTGCATTGTCGGCCTAGCTTAATTGCACCGCTTTGCAGTGTAGCAGAATGAGTCCCGTGGTGACATTGAAGCTACGATTGTTCACTCTTACAGGCTGCCAATTGTTGACTTTGACCTTCTCGAAAACATGAGGAACTTGTCTCGGGTCCATCAGACATTTATGCTGCTCATGCTCGTGTCTGTCTTGGTCTACTACTTCATACCCCGTAACATCTGGTAGAGAACAAGAAAGTGTTCATCTTCAGACATTTTACAGGCTTCTATATTCAGACATTTTACAGGTCAAGCATGGTAAAACCCGGATCGCCTAAAAAAGAAAAACGAGTGAGGGCACAGCGCAGGGTGCGTAATAAGTTCTGTAATGGTCTAGAAAATTGCCCTTAAATTCAGCAGCAGGGACAAAGCATAAGGTCTTATCTCATCTTTGCAAATACTTGATGAAAGACAAGAAAAAAAAATTACTCAATATGATTCCTGTCAGCCTGAAATCTCTGGGGGACATCGTCCACAGCTCCACACAGGGTCTCTTGTAAGATCCCATTCCCTCCCTTATTATGGCTAACCTTGGCTAAATATGGCTCCCTTATTAAGGCTCCAGTGGGACTAAGGGATGCCTTCCTTACCAGAATGGACTGCACCGAACAGTCCATGGAATTCAGATCTGGAGCGAAGGACAGCCTGGCAAACTTGCTTTGCGCTATCTTCGAGTCACTCTTGCTGGGTGGGAACTGCTGGCTACAGGTCCCGCTACCTGTTTTTGCAGTGCTGCTCAGCAGCTGTGGTTGCTGGCTCCATGATGTCTTTAATGTGAGATGTTAAGCACCCTCAGGGACAATTACTAAGGGCTCTTTCGACAATGCCAACACCACAACCTACGTCATAATTTGGGTGGGCTTCCAGGAGTGATGGCGGCTCAGTTATGTAGCTCATGGGAACCACTGCCAGAGGCTTCCCCAGAATGGTTTCACCCTTTCGGTGGAAGAAAAAGGCTTGTGGTTAAGAATTCATAACTTACAATCAGCTATTTAGTGAGACAATTTTGCAAGCTGGATCAATTGAAATGCACCCAGGTTGAGTTGAGTTTGGGTCAGCTGAAGATGGAGGCTATCTAGTGAGACAAGTATGCAAGCCGGACGAGATGGATTAGTTTAAACCTGCTCAGAGAGGGGATCTTACCTGGGACATGTTGATTGATTGAGTCTTCAGTGGCCTTGTTGATGTAACACAATTCCAAGCGACCAGAACAGAATTTCCCAACTGAGCAACTGATGGTATTTCTCTGCCCTTTTTATACCTTGACTCCCAATAAGGGACAGGATTAAAATGACATCCCTACTTTCAAGTTACTGAGCACTCAGTGCAATAGTGTGGACTAATCCATTAGGGCTGTCTTGCATCCTGGGATGGCTTGTAGACTGCAAGTTGTAGTGCACACTGTGGCTCTCACCACATGTTCGCACTATAAGGAGAGTCCACTGTATTGGGCATTTCTTTTGATGGTTGGGATTCATGGCTGACAAATCGGGAAAAGCAAATTCTAGTGTGGCTTTGTCAATAACTGAAATTACGCAATGCAGAAGCAGATAGCAATCTCAACCTGGGTTGTAAAACTGATCTTACGCCTTGTATCAGATCCAAGCATCAAAGACCAAGGCCTATATAGCAAACGTCTCGGAGGCAAAGGCCCATGAAGCTGGCAACAGTCAACACTCAAAGAATGGACACAGCCTTTCTCTCTTCGGAGGTGATATCCGTGGGTCAGCGTTAGCCCAGAGGAAAGCGCCAGAGACAAAGGAGACAATGAAGACTGTTCTTTATTATACTGACGTCTGGTCAAAAAGCCACATTTTGGGCGTGGGGAAACAACTTTTCCAACATTGTCCTGTACACCAATGTTATGGCACTAATGATTCGTCTCTGCTACCATCCATAGCAGACTTTGACGCAATCATTTTCCATCTATGGAACATGAATTGGAACAAGGGCCCTGGTATGATGAATAGTATGCCCAAGGAGAGGAGTCCTCATCAGAGATATATCTTGTACAATATGGAGAGCCCACGATGGATGGCACGTAATGAGCTATTCAAGCTCGTATATGGTAAGATTTGCATCATCACAAGAGTAGATCGTGTACGGATGTTTCACCCCAGGACAAGTTGACCCCCAAAGAAATTGACCCCTAAACAGATTGACTCCTGATGTATGTTTTACCCCCAGACTGGTTGACT